>OJAU01000039.1_pt1 | contig 94907 bp, 88 predicted proteins | sample 1589791 | NCBI WGS metagenome assembly OJAU01 (sample SAMN05416849, study PRJEB24817) | seawater metagenome | isolation source: Sea water | place: Canada:Atlantic | collected 2013-07 | reverse complement strand
ACTTCCCGCCCGCCCATCGCATTGGGCTGGCCAGTGATGCTGAACGGGCCTGTTCCCAGTCGGTTGATCCGGCCGGTGGCAAGGTGAAAATTGATGATCGCATTGCCCTTGTCCGTCCCGCCGACGGATTGGTTTGCGCCCTGGCTGAACAGGGTGAGGGTGCGCGGATGGTGGATCACCAGATCCACCAGCTTTGCAAACAGGTCAGGAGCAATACCGTGATCGGTCGTCAGCCTGGCAAAGAAACCGTCCGGCACATCGCAGCTATCGCGCAAAAAGGCGGGGTCCAGTGCTCCGCGTTTCGCAACGGCATCCAGCAAGGCATTGAAGAGCGCAACATCGCCGTCGGGCGCTATCGGAATATGCAGGTCGGCCATCGCTGCGGTTTCGGTTCGCCGCGGATCGATGACCACCAGTTTAGTCCCGTGCCGTTCGCGCAGTTTCTCGATCCGTTGCCAGATCACAGGATGGCACCACGCCGTGTTCGAGCCGACAAGGATGACAAGGTCCGCGCAGTCCAGATCTTCGTACGAACACGGCACGACATCTTCGCCAAAGGCACGATTATGCGCGGCAACCGCGCTGGCCATGCAAAGCCGCGAATTGGTGTCGATATTGCCGGTGCCGATGAAGCCTTTGGCAAGCTTGTTGGCGACGTAATAATCCTCGGTCAGCAATTGCCCCGAGACATAGAAGGCCACCGCGTCAGGCCCGTGCTCCGCAATCACCGAACGCATCCGCCCGGCCACCTCGTCCAGCGCCTCGTCCCATCTGGCCTGACGATCGCCGATCATCGGGTGCAGGAGGCGGCCTTCCATCCCAACCGTTTCTCCTAGATACGTTCCCTTCGAGCAAAGCTTACCGTTGTTCGCCGGATGAGCGGGATCGCCCTTGATGGTGACCGACCGCGGGCCAGTCACAGTGGCGGAGATGCCGCAACCCACGCCGCAATAGGCACAAGTGGTGCGAATATCGGTCATTCTGCGTCAGCCCCTCACGCCGCCAGGGACGCCGAAAAGGGCGAGCTTTTTCCCGGCAGGATGGCCTCTCGCAACAGGTAAATACGACCTGCATCAATCTTTAGGGGAATGGTTGGCGTGCAGCCTTCGTCATCCCCCAGCGCCTTGCCGTTTTTCAACGAGATGCGCCAATTGTGCAGCGGGCAGGAGACGCTGTCGCCATGCACGATCCCCTGACTGAGTGGCCCCTGTTTGTGTGGGCATTTGTTGATCAGCGCATAGAAATTGCCGCCCATCGTATGGAAAACGGCAATCTCCTCGCCGCCTTCGACGGGCAGGGTGGCGGCCATCCCCGGCTCGATCTGGGTGATCGGGCCGATATCGAGCCAGACGGGTTTGTCAGAGGCAGGCATTATGCATCCTCCAGTTCGGGCCGGATTGTGGCGAGGTGGCTGTGTAGCTTACGCTGATGGCCATCGGCGCGGCGTTCCCACGGATCGACCTGCCAGTATTTCTGCGAGGTGCGGAACCGCGCCGCCAGCCGTCCGATACGTTCTGGATCATCGAACAATTGTGCCTTGATCCAATCAAGGCCCTTGCGCTCTAACCATGGGGCGGTGCGTTCGAGGTAATGCGCGTCCTCACGGTATAGCTGCACGAAACCGAGGCAGATTTGCATTGCCTCATCTTCTGTCTCAACCTTGCACAAAAGGTCTGTTGCCCGGACCTTTATTCCGCCATTTCCGCCGATATGCAGCTCGTAACCGCTGTCCACGCACACCACGCCGAAATCCTTGATTGTCGCTTCTGCACAGTTGCGCGGGCAGCCGCTGACGGCCATCTTGAACTTGTGCGGCATGTAACTGCCCCAGGTCGCCTGCTCCAGCTTCACCCCGAAGCCAGTGGAATCCTGCGTGCCGAAGCGACACCATTCTGTGCCGACGCAGGTTTTCACCGTGCGCAGCGCCTTGCCATAAGCATGGCCGGAAACCATTCCGGCAGCGTTAAGATCACCCCAGACTGCAGGAAGATCTTCTTTCTTGATCCCGAAGATGTCCAGCCGCTGGCCTCCGGTGACTTTCACCATCGGGGCATCGTATTTCTCCACCACGTCGGCAATCGCACGCAGTTCGCGCGGGTTCGTAAGCCCGCCCCACATTCTCGGCACCACTGAATAGGTGCCGTCCTTCTGAATATTGGCGTGCAGTCGTTCGTTGACGAAGCGGCTCTTCTCGTCGTCTTTATATTCAGCGGGCCACGCACATAGCAGGTAGTAGTTCAGCGCCGGTCGGCAGGATGAACAGCCATCGGGCGTGGTCCAGTGAAGTTCCTGCATCACCTCTGGAATGAGCTTCAGCTCTTTCTCGATGATCAGGCGGCGCACATCATCATGGGTGAAACTTGTGCAGCTGCACATTGTCTTTGGCCCGCTTTCAACCTCGTCACCCAGCGAGATCGCCAGCAGGCTTTCGACGAGACCGGTGCAACTGCCGCAGCTGGCCGAAGCCTTGCACTGGCTACGCACCGCATCGACGCTATGCGCGCCGCCGCTGATGCACTGGACGACCTTGCCCTTTGATACGCCATTGCAGCCGCAGATTTCTGCGTCGTCCGATAGGGCTGCAACGGCGAAGTTAGGGTCCGCAAGAGCGCCCCCGCTGGCAAAAGCCTGACCAAAAATCAGCGCTTCGCGAATGTCGGAGACATTCTGTTCGTTCCTAAGCAGGTCGAAATACCAGTTGCCGTCTGCCGTATCGCCATAAAGTACCGCGCCGATGATACGATCATCCTTCAGCACGACCCGCTTATATACCCCTCGCGCTGCGTCGCGCATCACAATGTCTTCGCAGTCCTCCCCGCCGCTGAAATCGCCAGCGGAAAACAGATCGATGCCGGACACTTTCAGCTTGGTTGAGGTGACAGAGCCCTGATAGCCGCTTGGCTGGTCCGTCACGTGATCAGCAAGCGATCGGCACATCTCCCAGAGTGGTGCGACGAGGCCGTAGCACAGTCCGCGATGCTGCACGCACTCACCCACCGCCAGGATATCAGGGTCCGAAGTGACCATGTGATCATTGACCAGAATACCGCGTTCACAATCGAGGCCGGCGGATTTGGCCAGAGCGGTTGCTGGCCGGATGCCCACCGCCATCACCACGATATCGGCCTTGATGCGGCTGCCGTCTTCCAGCTCAACGGCGACCACCCGGCCATCCACACCAAGGATTGCCTTGGTATTGGCACTGGTGAGGATGGTCTGCCCCCGGTTTTCCAGCTCCTGACGCAGCAGATATCCCGCCGCCTCGTCCAGCTGGCGCTCCATCAGCGTGGGCATAAGGTGAATTACGGTGACGTTCATGCCTCGCAGCGTCAGGCCATGCGCGGCCTCCAACCCCAGCAGGCCGCCGCCGATAACCACGGCATCGCCGCCCTTCTCGGCAGCGGTGAGCATACGATCGACATCGTCCAGATCGCGAAAGGTTACGACACCGGTAAGGTCATGGCCGTCAACCGGGATGATGAACGGGTCCGAACCAGTCGCGATCAACAGCTTGTCATATTGCTCTGTTCGTCCCGAAGCGGCGATAACGGCATTTCTCTCGCGGTCGATCGTGCGAACCGGATCACCCGAAACCAGCGTGATATCGTGTTCATCATACCATTGGGCAGGATTGATCACGATCTCGTCGAACGTCTTTTCGCCGGCCAGCACAGGCGAAAGCATGATCCGGTTGTAGTTTACCCTTGGTTCGGCACCGAAAATCACGATGTCGAAGCGCTCGGCCTCCCGCTCGAGAATTTCCTCCACCGCCCGGCAACCCGCCATGCCATTGCCGATCACGACCAGCTTTTTTCGTGGCGGGGAGGCGATCTTCGACTGTGCGTTCATCATCCTGTTCCTTTGCCGAAAACGCACACAAAAAAGCCGCCAAGTCGCGTTCCCGAAAGAACAGACTGGCGGCACCGTTGCCACGTTGTTTTGCATTCACGAAAAAGGTTGCCGAATCGTCCATCGTCGGACGGGCAGAACCCCTTTTCGATAAGCTTGATTACTTCATTTCCACCCCTGGCGGCAAGGGAATATTGCATTGCAATAAATTTTGTCGCCGGGGCGCCGTTAAAGTGCCTGCCTTCCTGATCCCTTGCGCCGATCTTCAGAAACTGATCTGGGCCTGTAGCCAGAACTTCTCGGTATCCACGGCAAACCCGCTGGCATTGTAGTCTGCGTATTTGGCCAATAGGCCAACGCGGCCAATCTTGAACCCTAGAGAGGCGTCCCACTCGGTGCCGTAATCCAGTCCGCCAAAATCACTATCGAACTGGTGATAGGCGAGGGCGGCCTTGACATTGCCAAGTCCCGGAATGCCGATGCCGCGACCCACGCGGGCGTAATAATCACGCAGGCCATTGGCCGGGGTGACGAGAAAGATGTCGGCCCACCCGTTAAAAGCATGCAGTGTGGCGAGCGGGGTCTGGAACGCGGCAAAGCCACCGTCACTGCCAAGCTCTTCATAACCGGCGGCGAGTGTGAAGCCTGCGATGTCTGCACCCAGTTCTGCATGATACCAGTTTGCCGAATAGTTCAGTGGATTTCCGCCTGTATCGGACTGGGTTGCAAAGCCGAGAGTGATGCTTGGCGAGAGGCCGGTTACCGGAAGAATGGCCTTAGCAGTGACCCCGAAAGTCTGACTGGAAAAGGCCAGCCGCTTATCGTAATCGACAATATAGCCGAAGGTCGTCAGGTCCACGATTTTCAGATTGGCGCTGGCATTCAACAGGATAAATTCGCCATCGAAATGCGAATTCGGGCTTTCGCTGCCGAAGATCGTGCGCTGGGAGACAGAATAGCTGGCATCGAGGGAGACAGGGCCGAGAGCGGCCTGCGCGCGAACCGCATCGAAGGTCTGCTCGTTCTGGCGCCAGCCGACATTGCCTACAAAGCGGGCGTTGCCGTGAATAATGCGCTGGCGGCCCACGGTCACTCCGTTGCCGTCCTGCATATAGCCTGCTGAAACGCGGTTCAGCTCGATGCTGTCCGGGTCGGCCACAACAGGGAATGGCTCGATACCATTGGATGGGATAGTGTCGTTATAATCGTCTATCAGTGCAAGGGTGCCTTCACCTTCGACCAGTATTTGCCAGCCGTTTTTGCTGGCCGATACGCCCAGTCGCGCACGCGCCGTCAGCGCATCGGCAGAACTGGCCGCGCCCGATTGATCCACCGCTTCATAGCGCAGCCGAAAATCGGCGACGGGGTCGATTTGGAGATCGGACCCATCTGCCTCCTGCGCCAGAGCTGGCATGGCGAAGGCAGCGGACAAAAGGCCAGTCATGAAAATAGATTTGAACGTCATGGATACACCCCCCTGTGCCGATCGGATGATCGGCATCCTGAATGGATAGAGAGGCGAGCCACGTTGCCCGCCAGATGCCGGACTGACCGGCCAAGTATTGGCTCATCACTGAAGCGGCGCCGTTGCCGCCCGTGGTTCTCCCTGAAATCAAGCCGCTTTTACGGCTGGCCCGTGATCGTATTCCGCGAGGAAATGCAGCACTTCCTGGCGGTATTGATAGAACTTCGGGTCTTCGAGCAGCGCCTTGCGGTCGCGCGGGCGAGGCAGGTCGACCTTCAGGATTTTTCCGATGGTGGCATTCGGCCCGTTGGTCATCATCACCACGCGGTCTGCCAGCAGGATTGCCTCGTCCACATCATGGGTCACCATGATCGCCGTCACCTTGGTTCGGTTCCAGGTATCGACCAGCACATCCTGCAAGTCCCACCGGGTGAGGCTGTCTAGCATGCCGAATGGTTCGTCGAGCAGCAGCAACCGCGGGCTAAGTGCGAAGGCCCGGGCAATGCCGACGCGCTGGCGCATGCCGTTCGACATTTCCGCCGCCAGTTTCTCCATTGCATCGCCCAAACCGACGCGGTCGAGGTAGTAATCGACAATGTCCTTGCGCTCCGCCCGGCTGGCATGGGGGTACACTCGCTCTACCCCTAAGGCGACGTTCTGCCGAGCCGTAAGCCAGGGCATCAGGCTGGGCGCCTGAAACACCACCGCCTTGTCCGGTCCGGCCGTGCTGATCTCGCGGTTTTCCAACACGATGCCCCCGCCTGAAATTTCGTTCAAACCAGCTGCCATCGTCAACACGGTGGATTTGCCGCAACCTGAATGGCCGATCAGCGAGATAAACTCACCCCGATCCATCAGAAGGTTGAAGTCGTCGACCACCTTCAGCGGCCCGTCAGGGGTGGGATAGATCTTGTCGAGCTTGAAGAGTTCCAGATAACGTTGATTTACAGGGCTCTTCGCCGCCTCCTTGTAGGCCTTGGGCAGTGGCGAAAGATCCAACGGAATGACATCGGGCAGGATCACGTCGCTATCGCCCGCCGATCCGCTTTCCGCGTTCAGCGCGCCGAGATAGGAGACGATTTCTGCACGCAAGCGCTGGAAATGGGCATCATCGTTTACCGCCTCGCGCTCACGCGGGCGGGCGACATCGACATCCCAGATATTGCCGATTGTTGCTGCGGGCGCAGGAGTAAGCACCGCCACGCGGTCTGCCAGCAGCAGCGCCTCGTCCACGTCGTTCGTGACGAGCAGGATGGTGCGCCCTTCCTCCTTGCGGATACGTTCGATTTCATCCTGCAGCTTCGCGCGGGTCAGCGCATCAAGAGCGGAAAGGGGTTCGTCGAGCAGCAATATTTCAGGCTCCATCGCCAGGGCGCGAGCCACTGCGACGCGCTGGCGCATTCCGCCCGACAGTTGGGCCGGTTTGCGGTCCATTGCATGGCCAAGCCCGACCAGTTCGACCTTGTGCTTCACAAGGGCTGCACGTTCGGCCTTGCTGCGATCCTTGTGAACGGCATCCACCGCCAATGCGACATTCTGTTGTACGGAAAGCCAGGGGAACAGCGAGTAGGACTGGAACACGACACCGCGATCCTTGCTGGGGCCCTCGATGGCCTCGCCTCTCAGCAGAATCTCGCCTGCATCCAGCTGTACCAGTCCAGCAATCGCATTGACCAAGGTGGTCTTTCCCGCACCAGAGAAACCCAGGATCGCGACGAATTCGCCTTCAGCAATATCGAGGTCGATACCGCCGAGCACCTGCGTGGTGGCGCCGGACTGCCCGGAATAATCCTTGGAGAGACCGCGCAGCGACAGGATGGGAGGAGGTAGGGTGTTGGTCATGGTCATTCTCACACCGTGCGGTTTTTGGAAGCGAGCGCTTCCACGCCCATCATGATACGGTCGAGGCCGAAGCCGATGAAACCGATCACGATAACAGCGAACATGATGCGGGCCAGCGACTGGCTGGAGCCGTTCTGGAATTCATCCCAGACGAACTTTCCAAGACCGGGATTCTGGGCGAGCATTTCAGCCGCGATCAGCACCATCCAGCCCACGCCCAGCGACAGACGCATGCCGGTGAAGATGTAAGGCAAGGCGCTGGGCAGCACGAGCCGGGTGAGCTTGGCGAACCAGCCCAGTTTCAGCACGCGGCCCACGTTGAGCAGATCCTTGTCGATGCTGCGTGTGCCAACCGCCGTATTGATCAGCGTAGGCCACAGCGAGCACAGCATCACCACCAAAGCGGAAACGATGAAGCTTTTCGGCAGCAGAGGGTCGTTGCTGGTGACCACAGCCGAAATTACCATTGTAACGATGGGAAGCCAGGCAAGCGGGCTGACCGGCTTCATGATCTGCACCAATGGATTGATGGCCGCGTTCACCGTTTCAGAAAGGCCACAGACAAGGCCAATCGGCACCGCCACCAGAGTCGCCAGAATGAAGCCAAGCGCCACGGTCTGGAGCGAAGTGACGATCTGATCAAGGAATGTCGGCGGACCCGCGTAATCGAAATTCGTGACTATACCCGGATTACCTGAAGCTATCGCTACTTCGTTGCGCGCATCCTGATCAGCATAGAACTGCGCCTCGGTTTCTTGTGCAGCAGACCAGTCGTCGAACAGGGCGCCACCCTGCTGCGCCACTTCTACCGGCCCGGGCAGCGCGCCGAGCGAAGTGTCGACTTGCGGAGCCAGTGCAGCCCACAGGCCAAGAAAGGCCAGAATTCCGATCAATGGCGGGATCAGATTTTTCGTAAAAGCAGGAAAGCTGGCAAGTATTGCCATCCCGCGATGCGGCGTTCGATTGGCTGTGTCCGGCTGCACAGGCGCCGCTATATTGCCAGCAACCGACGCCGCGGCCGCCGCTCCTGTCGGTTCTGCGCCGGGCTGCTTATCCGCAAATGCTGTAGCCATGGTAGAGTTTCCTTTGCTTGGGCCGGATTATGTGCCGGACACGCCGGAGGCGCTCACTCGCTGGCCTTTTTTAAGGCCGATATCGAACCCGGTGAGATATGCATTGGGTTTGCGCCCATCATAGGAGAGGCCGTCGATGAAGCCGTTTTGCGGGTCGCGGAAACCGTCGGTTTCGGGCAGAGCGGCCTGCGCGATAACGCCATTTTCGACCAGCTGGTTCGCAGCCGCCAGATAGAGGTCGGGGCGGTAGACTGCGCGAGCGGTCTTGAAATACCACTCATCGCTCTTGTCTTCGGCAATCTGGCCCCAGCGACGCATCTGGGTAAGATACCAGATGGCATCCGAATAGAACGGATAGCCAGCATATTTGTCGAAGAAGATATTGAAACCTTCGGCCGCACGGGTGTCGCCCTGTTCGAACGTAAACTGCCCGGTCATGCTTGCAGCGATGACATCCGCATCTGCGCCGACGTAGTTAGAGCGGCTGAGAATTTCGACGGCCTCCTGCCGGTTGGCCCCGCCATCGGCATCCAGCCATTGCTGTGCCTTTATCACTGCACGAAGAACAGCAGCCAGCGTAGCGGGGTATTGCGTTGCAAAATCCTCCCGGAAGCCGAGCACCTTCTCGGGGTTGTCATTCCAGATCTGGTCATCGGTAATGACGGGCACGCCGATGTTCATGGCGACTGCCTGCTGGTTCCACGGCTCGCCCACGCAGTATCCCTCGATCGTGCCTGCTTCCATCGTGGCCGGCATCTGCGGCGGCGGTGTGACCGACAAATTCACGTCCGCACTGACCTGACCTGTCACGTCGCCATCTGTATAGAAACCGGGGTTAAGCCCGCCGGCGGCCAGCCAGTAACGCAGCTCGTAATTATGGGTGCTGACAGGGAACACCATGCCCATATTGAAGGGTCGCCCCTGTGCCTCGAAGCGTTCGACGACCGGGCGCAGATGAGATGCAGAAATGGGGTGCTGCGGACGCCCATCAGCCTGCTTGGGTAGATCGTCCTTGATTATGTTCCACACGCGATTGGAGAGCGTGATGGCGTTGCCGTTGAGGTCGAGGCTGAGCGGAGCGATCAGATTGGCCTGTGTGCCATAACCGATGGTAGCCGCCAGCGGCTGACCCGCCAGCATGTGCGCTCCGTCAAGCTGGCCGCCTATCACACCGTCCAGCAAAACCTTCCAGTTGGCCTGAGGCTCCAGCGTGACGTTCAAGCCTTCTTCCAGGAAGAAGCCCTTCTCCTGCGCGATGGCGAGCGGAGCCATATCGGTCAGCTTGATGAAGCCCAGCTTGATGTTGGGCTTTTCGATTGGACCATCGATGCTTCCGGGAGCGACTGCGGTGCCCTTCGCATCGTTGCTACCGCAACCGGCCAGCGCCAAGCCTGCGGTGAGGGCTGCCAGTGTCCCCAATACGGTTCGGCGATTAAATTGGCCCTTGAATTTTCCCGGCATTGAACTTGTCTCCAGCGCAAGCGCCCAACGCAAAAAAGCCGCCTCGAAATTGGCCCCTTTCGGGGTCCATTTCGGGCGGCGACGTTGCCACGCAAATTTTCATATGACCTAGAGACCGTATTCTCACCCATCTGTGGGTAAAAGTCTCTGCTCGGCTTTTTTGTATGCGATTCGATGCGTGTTCGTAAAGCTCTATTTTGCAGCGCAGCGTAAGTATCGCTCAGGAAAGAGCAGCCAAATAGTCTTCGATATACTCCGGATCAAACGTGCGATGGTCGAAAAAAATGTTCTCCGACAAGGTGATACTGCCTTGATGCGCGCCCACTTGGGTTAATTGGGATACACTGCCTTCCACTTTTGAATTGGCGGCAGGCAGATCGTCTCCGGTGGATTTTGTTGCGCTGCGATAGACGCCGGGGCGGAAGACAGCAGACGCGCGCGATGCATCTTGGGCATCATATTCCAGATGATTCCAGCGTACCATTTGCGAATACAGCCAGGCCGCCTGACTTACCCAAGGGAAATTTGCGGCCTCGCTATGCTGGAACATGAAATCCGGGAAATGCACAGGCGGCGCGCCATTCGCCAGGACGAGCCTGTCCGAAATGGCGCGCTTGACCAAATTCGCATCTGCATCGAGATATTGCGGTGCCGACAGGATATCGCTGTTCTGGCCGATGTTGGCCGGATCGACGAAATGCGCGCCAGCCTTGCGCATGGCGCGGATCAGCATTTCGAATTGCTCGCGTTTGCGATCAAGCACCGGTTCGCGGACGGCCAGAACCTTCTCTACGCCGCGACGCCAGATTTGCGCCGTTGCCAACACAATCACGCCGACATCCCGCTCGACACATACCGAATTCCACGGTTCGCCGACACAGGCGCCGTCGATCTCGCCGTTTTCCAGCGCGTCAGCAACGAAGGGCGGCGCGACTGTGACGATTTCCACATCCTCGTCCGGACGGATGCCGCATGATGCAAGCCAATACCGCAGCTTGTAATTATGGCTGGAATAGCGGTGAACGACTCCAAAACGCAGGCGCGATCCATCGCTTCGCGCCTTTGTCGCTGCTTTCTTAAGGGCCGCTCCCAACTGTGCCGGATCAGGCAGATCCCCCGGCATAGCGACCCTTTGTGCCAACGGCTTGGAAAGCGTCACGGCATTGCCGTTGAGGCCTAGTACGAAAGGAGCCGCCATCGGTTGAGCGGGCCTGCCAAGACCCAGCGTCGTAGCGATAGCCAGCGGGGCCAGCATATGCGCGGCGTCTGTATGACCGTAAAGCAGCCGATCGAGCACGGTCGCCCAGCTTACATCCTTCATGAAGGACAGGGACAGACCTTCTTCCTCGGAAAAGCCATGCTCCTGCGCAAGTATGGGCAGGCAGGCGTCCACAAGCGGAAGGAAGCCAATGGTGAGATTCTGCGTGGCCATGCGATCAATCTCCCATCATTTCAAATGCCGTGACGACAGCTTCGGCGATTTCGGCAACGCGTTTGTTCGAAGACATGGCCTTTCGCCGCAACTCGCCATAAGCCTCGGGCTCTGTCAGATTTTTGCTATCCATAAGGATGCGTTTTGCGCGGTCAGTTGTCTCGCGTTCCGCCAGCTTGCCCTTCACTTCCTTAAGATCGTTTTCGAGCCGGGCAAACGCATTGAAACGCTTTACCGCCAGATCGAGCAGGGGCCTTATGCGGTTTTTTGAAAGACCATCGACAACGTAAGCAGAAACGCCTGCATTGATGGCTTCTGCGATAGCCTCATCGTCGCTCTCATCGACAAACATCGCAATCGGTCGCGCCAGCGCGCGACTGACAGCGAAGTATTCCTCAAGAACATCCCGTGAAGGATTGCCCAGATCCATCAGAACGATATCCGGCGCGATCGCCTCTATTTGCGCGAGCAGTCCATGACGCTTTGTCAGAACGTGAATCTCCGGCTCATCGAGCCCGGCAAGTCCATCCTCGATAATCGAGGCGCGCGCCGGGCTTTCATCGATGATGGCGACCTTCATCATGTCATATTGCATTGCAACATAGCACTTTGCAACCGGGTAGGAATCACCGGACTTTCAAACAATCCTGAACTGACGCTCGACTTGTTTGTACAAGCGGAGAGGTTGCAACGGACAATCTCGAAGCGGGGACAAGCGCGATCGGTTGTTGCGACCAGACACGAATGTCTCGAAGGCAATGCGGCGGCATGTGTTTTATCTTGTCCGGCCAGCCAGAAGACCATTACTGGAGAAATAATGGCCGACCGAAATATCTTTGCCTTCGGCATTCTGGGTGCAACCCTTCTGCCATGAAGATCATGACGCTCATCCTCGCCGGCGGACAGGGTCACCGCATGAATGGGGACAAACCGCTTAAAATGTTGGGCGATCGCACGCTTCTGAAGCGGACGATCGATTATGCGGAGCAGCTGGGTTTTCCCATGATACTAAGTCTGCGGTCACCCGATCAGATCGGCACAGCAATCGACCTGTCTATCATCGAGGACAGGCGCGATATCGAAGGGCCACTGGCGGGCATTATCGCAGGTATCGACCAGGCGGGGGAGGGCGGGTTCGACGCGATGTTGACCATCCCTATCGATATGCCCTGGCTTCCCGCCGATCTGGCCGATCGCCTGAGCGCCGAGGAACGGGACAGACCGGCATTCGCGATGAGTGGCCACAGGGTACATCCGGTCTGCGCCCTGTGGCCGGTCGCCTCCCGGAATGCAGTCTGTCGTTATGCCGCGAAAGGCGGTCGGTCGCTGCGCGGCCTGCTTGAAGAACTGGCCGCGAATGCGGTGAAATGGCCAATCGGCGATCGAGATCCGTTTGCCAATATCAACGATCCCGAAGCGCTCGCCGTAGCGGAGTGTCAGCTTCAAAAATCGAGCTAGGGTAGCGGAGCGAGTAACAATCGCGGCGCTGGCTCAAGACGTTGGGGCGGTCCTGCTCGATCGCATAGTGCTGGATAGAGTGCTGTCTGTTTAGTGCTCCGGTAGCGCGGTACGGGGAAGCTCCCGATCTCCCTGCAAACCCGCGCCGGCAAGGAAGAACTCGATCCTGGTGTGCAGTCGCTCAACGCTTTTGTTCGTTCCCAATTGGTGACTGATCGCTTCTGCATGAACGTCGCTTACGAACAGACCGAGAAACAATTCTGCCAGTATATCCGGAGGCGCGTTCATTTCGACCCCTCTGTCATGCCAGTCAGTAAACATCTGTCGGAGCGAATCATGCGTTCGCGTTGCTGTGCGTTCGAAGAAACGCCGCGCAAAATCTTTGTTGCTTACGCTACGCGCGATAACAATGCGGACCAGAGCGACCACTTCCGGGTCCAGGAAATGTCCTTGAAAGCTTACCGAAAGACGGTGGAGGATTTCGACCGGCGTACCCCCTTCTTTCGCTGCCTTGCGGATCAGCTCTGCACCCGAAGATGCTTTCTCGAAGACCACAACCTCGAGTATACCTTCCTTGTTATCGAACAGTTTGTAGATGGTGGCCAGCGATCCGCCGGCGCGATCGACAATGTCGCTCAGCGTGGTACGTTCGTACCCCTGTTCGACGAATAACTCCCGGGCAGCTTCGATGATGGCTCGCCTGCGGCGGTCCAGTCGGTCACATTCAATCTGATCAATCATTTGCTTAAGACTCAACGAAAACGGGTTGCAGGACAAGTGCGTAATACCTATTACACCTTCGCACCTGCACAAAAGTTGACTGAAAGCCGCCTACTCATGAAAGCGATAATTGTAAGCTTGGCCGCGAGCCTTCTGCTCGTCGGCTGTTCCCAAGCGGACGAGGAAGAGGCGCCCCAGGCGATTCCGGTCCGCACCGTAACAGTAGCTGCGCAAACCGTTCCCAATGTAATCGAATTACCCGGACGGGTCGAGCCGGTACGCGAGGCAGAGGTGCGCGCCCGCGTGACAGGGATCGTGCAAAAACGGCTTTACGAAGAAGGAACCGATGTAAGCGAGGGACAGCCGCTGTTCCGGATTGATCCGCGTGAACTGCGTGCCAGTTCAAACCAGACGAAGGCTGCACTCGCCCGCGCTCGCGCAACAGCAGCCAATGCCCGGGCAGTAGTCGAACGGTACCGTCCGCTGGTCGAAGAAAACGCTATCAGTAGTCAGGAATACGACGCTGCGATTGCCGCTTCGCGTGAGGCAGAGGCGAATGTTGCACAGATTCGGGCGCAGCTGGAGGCAGCCTCTCTACAACTCGGCTACACCACGGTACGTGCTCCGATCAGCGGCCGTGCAGGCCGCGCGCAGGTCACCGAAGGGGCGTTGGTCAGCCAGCCGGAAGGTACGCTGATGACCCGCATCGAACAAATTTCGTCGGTCTATGTAAGCTTCGCCCAGGCTGCCAGCGAGGTTATCGAATTGCGCCGCGCTGTCGCTGCGGGCGAGCTCGATCTGAACGATAACGAGCAAATGGAAGTGCGCCTGACCTTCGGCAACGGGACCGAATACCCTGTTCCGGGCTATATCGATTTTCTCGATTTCTCGGTCGACGAGCAGACCGGGACGGTCGAGCTGCGCGCTGAATTCAGTAATTCCTCGCGCCTGCTGCTTCCGGGCGAGTTCGTGCGGGCGAGAATTTATGCCGGCAAGATCCAGAACGGGATCACCATCCCGCAACAGGCAGTGACTCTGACCGGTGACGGCGGTTCCGTCTTCCTGGTCGATAAGGAGGGGCAGGCCTTGGTCCGGCCGATCAAGCTGGGGGATATGGTTGATGGCAGATGGATCGTCGAAAGCGGTCTGAAGCTAGGCGATACGGTGATTGTCAGCAATCTTCAGAAAATCCGTCCCGGCGTTCCGGTCAAGATATCCAACACGCCCACCGGACGCCGGCCTGCCCCCGCCCCCTCTGCCGCCGCTTCTGGCAAGGTTCGCTAGGGCATGGCACGTTTCTTCATTGATCGCCCGATTTTCGCTTGGGTAGTTTCGCTGGCTATCCTTCTGGCGGGCCTGCTTGCGCTTCGCTCCCTTCCGGTTGAACAATATCCCGAAGTCGCGCCGCCTTCGCTGACGATCAACGTCGTCTATCCTGGCGCCGGGGCAGAGACGCTTGAGCAAAATGTCACCCAGGTGATCGAGCAGCAACTCAATGGCGTCGACGGCTTTCTCTATATGTCCTCGACCAGCACCTCGGCAGGACAGGCCAGCATCGGTCTGACCTTTGAAGCGGGCACGGACATCGATATCGCTCAGACTGAGGTGCAGAACCGCCTCAGCACGGTAGAGGCGCGCCTGCCCGAGGAAGTGCGCCGCCAGGGCATCACCGTTCGGCAGGCGAGTGAGGGCTTCCTCATGATCGTGGCCTTGACGTCTACCAGTGGTGATCTTGGTTCCACCGATCTAGGTAATATCGCGTCCAACCAGGTGATTGACGAACTGCGCCGTGTAAACGGCGTGGGCGACGTTATGATGTTCGGTTCACCTTACGCGATGCGCATCTGGCTCGATCCCGAAGCGCTGGCTTCCTACAATCTGTCTCCGTCAGCTGTGCTGGCGGCAGTGCGCGAGGAAAATGCCCAGACGGCGGGCGGAGCTATCGGCGCGCAGCCACTTGCCGAAGGGCAGCTCATCACGGCCACCATTTCCACTGAAGGCCGCTTCTCTACAGTGGAGGAATTCGAGAACATTATTCTGCGCGCCAATACGGGCGCAGCGGTTGTGCGGCTGGGTGAGGTGGCGAGGGTCGAACTCGGCGCGCAGAACTATGCTACCTCTGCGTCTCTCAATGGACAGCCTATGGCCGGCATGGCGATCCAGCTCGCCACCGGCGCCAATGCCTTGTCCACGGCCGATGGTGTGCGCGAACGCTTGGCCGAAATCGAAGAGGGGCTTCCGCCTGACGTCACCTGGCGCATTCCCTACGATACCACGCCTTTCGTCGAAGCGTCGGTGGAAGAAGTGGTCAAGACATTGTTCGAGGCAATGATCCTCGTCTTTCTGGTCATGTACCTGTTCCTCCAGAACTGGCGCGCGACATTGATTCCAACTCTGGTGGTGCCGATTGCGCTGGCGGGCGCCTGTCTGGGATTGTGGCTGTTCGGTTTCTCAATCAACGTCCTGTCATTGTTCGGCATGGTTTTGGCCATCGGTATTCTGGTGGACGATGCCATCGTCGTCATCGAGAATGTCGAACGCATCATGCGCGAGGAAGGGCTGCCGCCACTGGAAGCCACCCGCAAGGCGATGGGCCAGATCACCAGTGCAATCATCGGTATCACGCTGGTGCTGATTGCCGTGTTCGTGCCGATGGCGTTCTTCCCCGGCTCCACAGGCGGAATCTATCGGCAGTTCTCGGTCACGCTGGCGATCGCGATCTTCTTTTCTGCTTTCCTTGCCTTGTCGCTCACCCCTGCACTGTGCGCGACCTTTCTCAAGCCGATGAATCATGAGGCCGACGATGCTGACGGCACTGATGAACCGGCCAGTGATCCTGCCACGCCAGAACAGCCGGGGTGGCGCGGCAAGCTGGCGCGCGTGCGTGGGTTCACAGCGCGCTTTTTCGCCCGCTTCAATAGTTGGTTTGCACGAATGCAGGAGAAATACGGGCGCACAAACGACCGTATTCTGTCTCGTCCCTGGCGCGCCTTCGCGGTGTTCCTCACGCTCGTCCTGTTGACGGTAGTGCTGTTTGCCCGTCTCCCCTCGGCGCTGTTGCCGACCGAGGATCAGGGTTTTCTGATCACTGCGGTGCAAACCCCGCCAGGGGCGACTCAGGCGCGGACTGACGAGGCACTGAAGCCAATCACCGATTACTGGATGGACCGCGAGGAGGTCGATAACCTTGTGCTGGTTCGCGGTTTCAGTTTTTTCGGGCGTGGTCAGAACAACGCCCTGATGTTCAGTTCCTTCAAACCGTGGGAAGAACGGACTGGTGCGGGGAGCAGCGCAGGCGAAATGATGGAAGATGCGATGGGCCGCTTCATGCAGCTCGACAATGCCAGCGCCTTCGTGATCCAGCCGCCGGCAATCCAGTCTCTCGGCCGAGCCAGTGGTTTTACTCTCAAGCTGCAGGATCGCGGAGGTGTGGGGCGCGAAGCCCTGACGGCCGCGCGCGACCAGTTGCTGGGCGCGGCTTCCCAAAGCTCGATCATCGCCAATCTTCGGCCCGAAGATCAGGGGCCCAGCCCCGAAGTCGAGGTTGTGATTGATCGGGTTCAGGCACGTGCGCTCGGCCTTTCGCTGTCCAGCGTGAACGCTGCGCTGTCGATCACTTTCGGCTCAGCCTATGTCAATGATTTCAACCGCGATGGTCGTGTGCTGCAAGTGCAACTCCAGGCTGATGCCCCTTATCGGATGACGCCCGAGGATATTATGTCCCTGCGCATACCTAATGAAAGCGGGGAGCTGGTACCATTCAGCGCCTTTGCGAACGCGCAATGGTCGGCAGCACCCGCCAGCCTTTCGCGATATAACGGGTACCCCGCGATGACTCTTTCAGGAACAGCCGCACCGGGAGAATCCTCCGGTGCCGCGCTTGCCGAGATGGAGCAATTTGCCGAACAACTGCCACCTGGCATCGGTTTCGAATGGACTGGCCTCTCCTACGAAGAAAAGCAGGCGGGCGGGCAAATTGGCTTCCTTCTCGGCCTGTCGGTAATCGTGGTCTTTCTGGTTCTCGCCGCGCTTTACGAAAGCTGGGCAGTGCCGCTGGCTGTTCTGCTGATCGTTCCAACCGGCGTGTTGGGCGCCGTCGTATTCTCCATGCTGCGCGGCCTTTCGGCAGATATTTATTTCATCGTCGGACTGGTCACGATCATCGGTTTGGCGGCCAAGAACGCGATCCTTATCGTTGAATTCGCGATTGAGGAGGAAGAGCGTGGACTGCGGCGGATCGAAGCGGTGAAAGCCGCAGCCCGGTTGCGGCTGCGCCCTATCATCATGACCTCCCTGGCGTTCACGATGGGCATGGTTCCATTGGTGCTGGCTTCGGGTGCCGGTGCCGCAAGCCGCATTTCGGTGGGCACCGGGGTGATGGGCGGAATGATTGCCACCACCATCTTCGGCATCTTCCTTATCCCGATGCTCTATCTGCTAGTACGCAGAAATGTCAGCCGCAAGCAGCCCGTCGCCGCAGGACATCTGGACGATACAGTTTCCGGCGACGCTGGGGTGCAGACATCCGGATCGGAACCCGAGGGGGAGGCAATCCCATGACACTCAACCGTTTGATCGCCGTAGCGCTCGCGTCGATTGCGCTGGCGAGCTGCGCCAGCATGGCACCTGAACACACACGCCCGGCACCCGCAATCGCACCTGTCTATGACAGTGGCTCCCGGCCCGACGGGGAAGTCGTAGCCTCGCAACTTTCCTACAACGAGTGGTTCGTGGATCCGCGGCTGCACACGCTTGTCGCCAGCGCATTGGCGAACAACCGAGATTTGCTCGCAGCGACTGCACGGATTGAACAGGCCCGCGCGCGTTACCGTATTCAGGACAGCCGCCGCCTTCCCGGCGTGGTCGCTGATGCAAGTGCCATTCGCACGCGCCAGCCGCTCTCGGCCAATCCCGCGCTCGATACAGGCGATGTAGAGGGCGCGCCCGATACCATTACTTTCAACCGCTTTGATGTGGGAGTTGGTGTCAGTGCGTTTGAACTGGACTTCTGGGGCCGGATCGCAAGCCTGAGCGATGCAGCACGTGCCCAATATCTCGCGACGGTTGCCGCACAGCGGGCTTTCTATCTTTCGCTGATTGCGGATACGGCAACGACCTATTACGAAATCGTCGAAACCGAAGAGCAGATCGCTCTGGCCGAAGCCACCGCCGAAAGCAGACGCGAAGGACTGCGGATCGCAAGGGTACGGCTCGATAATGGTGTAACCTCCGCTCTACCATTCCGGCAGGCCGAAACACTGCTGACCCAGGCAGAACAGCGACTGGCAGCCGAACGGCTGACCCTGGCGCGGCTGCGTAATCAACTGGCGGTATTGGTGGGCGGTATAGTGCCTGAGCCGCTTCCCGAGGGGCTCACTCTGGCGCAACAGGGGGACGAGCGCAGGCTTTCGGCGGGCTTGCCGTCGGATCTCCTGCTTGCACGTCCGGATATCGTCGCGGCCGAGGAGCAGCTGCGCGCCGCCCGTGCGAATATCGGGGCCGCTCGCGCAGCATTCTTCCCCACTATTTCGCTGACAGGCAGTACCGGCTTTTCCTCGAGTAGCCTCGATGACCTGTTTTCGGGCGGCGGTTTCGGATGGAGCTTCGGCCCGGCCATTTCCCTGCCGATTTTCGATTGGGGCGCGCGCGAAGCCGATCTGGACCTAGCTCAGGCGCTGGAGGTCGAGCAGGTGGCGAATTACGATCGGACTGTCCAGGGGGCCTTCCGTGAAGTCTCGGACGCACTGGCCGGGCGGCGCTGGTTGGCCGAGCAGGTTGAAACCTTGCAACGGGCCGTGATTGCGCAGGAACGCATCGCCCGCATTGCACGCCTCCGCTATCGGGAAGGTGTGGCCGATTATCTCGAGGTTCTCGACGCCGAGCGGAACTTGTTCAACGCCCGCCAAGAGCTGCTCGCGACCGAGCGGGCCTGGCTCCAGAACCGTGCGACACTCTTTGTTGCACTGGGCGGAGGCATCGGGAGCGAAATTTCCCGTGAACGCAGGATGGATTAGAATTTGCGTTGGTCTTCGAGCCAAGGGACGACTTTTTCCGGCACCATACTGTTCGCGCAGCGCGTAACATGGCCGGAGCAAGAGCAACCCTGTATCTCGTTGCAAAAACAGCGATCGCGGCGGCATTTTTGGGGTCAATATCATGATGCGGGCCAGTACCGGGGAGGGCGTTCCCCTTGCGATTCCGACCGGCGCGGATGGGTCGGCTCTCCCCGTGACAATGTGGGCCTTATGCGTCACGGCATCCGGCGCTGAAACTGCCTTTCCACATTAATCGGATGTAGCTGGTATCGCCAACCCTATTCTTGGCACATGCATTGTCAGGTCGTGCTTGCTTGCCCCATTATTTAACGATACTGACCAGTTTACATAAGGGCTTAAAGCCCAGTTTATGTAAGGGTCGAAAGCAGAGTTGTATGAGCTATTTGTCCAGCAAGGATCGGTCTGATTCCGGCGAATTCAAGGTGGAGGCTAAGCTTGCTGGCCAACCAGCTACAATGGTTTCAAATGCACTTTCGATTCCAGCTGTTCGTTTCGTTCGATGAAGCCGGAATCCCGCCCATCGATCTCCCTCAGAGAAGAGCACGAAAAGACTACGTTGATCGTCTCTGGCGACTGGACCACTCAAAGCCTCGCAGAATTGCCCGAAACAGGTACGTATGAGCCTTCCGATCATATGGAAATCGACTGCAGCGAGCTAGGCCGGATCGATAGCGTCGGTGCGCTGGCAATCCTGACGTTGGCACCCGGGGTGACGAAAACTGAAGGACTGCCTGAAAACCTGGTGCGTCTGTTCGAACTCGTCGACGCCGCTTCGCAAGGAGCAGATGTTCCGAAGACTGCTCGCCAACCGCTTCATGTTCGTCTGGGGAAAACAGTTTACAAGGCTGGAGAAACCATACGGACGAGCGCCCGATTTTTGGGGAAGTTGGAGGTTTCACTGGTTCGTTCGATCATTCGGCCAAGTCGCATCAGACCGGTCGCACTGGCTTCGTCGATTCAGAAAGCCGGGCTCGAATCGGTGCCCCTGATCGCCGTCATGACCTTCTTTATCGGTGCGGTGGTTGCCCTGATTGGCAGTGATCTTCTGGAACAGCTGGGGGCATCGGAACTGGTCGTAGAACTGGTCGGTATCTCGGTGTTGCGTGAGTTCGGTGTGCTGATACCGGCCATCCTTCTTGCCGGGAGATCGGCATCGACCTTTGCGGCCCAGATCGGCGCGATGCAAATGAATCAGGAAACGCAGGCAATGCAGGTCATGGGTATCGATCTGTTCGACGCTCTTGTTCTTCCTCGCTTTTTGTCTCTGGTCATCACCATGCCGCTGCTTGCGGTCATCGCTATGATAGCGGGCCTCGCAGGGGGGCTGGTAGTCAGCTGGGGCATCATGGGCGTGAGCCCGGTTCTGTTCATCGAGCGGCTGGAAAGTGCGGTGGATATTCGCCATTTCTGGGTCGGAATGGCAAAAGTGCCAGTTCTTGCCGCAGTGATAGCGATTGCCGGTTGCCGGCAAGGCCTCGCCGTAGAGGGCGATGTCGAGAAGCTCGGCTCGCGTGTTACTGTTGCTGTTGTGCAGGCGCTGTTCGCCATCATCCTTCTCGACGCTGCCTTTGCCGTTCTTTTCAATGTGCTCGGTCTATGAGCATGGAACATGATCACCCCATCTGTGTAGAGGGCCTGACCACCCGGTTCGGCGACCATGTCATCCACGAGGATCTGGATCTGGAGGTGCGCCGCGGAGAGATTCTGGCAATCCTCGGCGGGTCCGGAAGCGGGAAATCGGTTCTGGTGAACGCCATCCTCGGTCTTCTTCAGCCGGATAGCGGAACCATCGAAATTTTTGGCAAGGAAATGTCGGATGTCTCCGACCGTATGGCTGTCGATCGCCGCATTGGCGTGATGTTCCAGCATGGTGCGCTATTTTCCTCCCTGAATGTCCAGCAGAATGTCGAAGCACCTTTGATCGAGCATTCCGAGTTGCGCGGAGATTGGCTTCAGCGTGTGGCCTTGATGAAGATTGGTCTGGTCGGCCTCGAAGCCGAAGTTGCGCGCCAACAGCCAACCGAACTTTCAGGGGGTATGCGCAAGCGTGCCAGCGTTGCCCGGGCCCTCGCGCTCGACCCCGAACTGCTCTTTTTGGACGAGCCCACTTCGGGGCTCGATCCGATCGGTGCGGCGGAATTCGATCAACTGATACGCACTTTGACCGATACGCTCGGCCTGACTGTAGTCATGATAACCCACGATCTCGACAGCCTCTATTCCATTTGCGACCGCGCAGCTGTGGTTGCGGACCGGAAGATCGTAGAAATTGCCTCGATCCCCGAGCTGGAAAAGTCCGATCATCCGTGGGTCAAGGAGTTCTTCGCAGGCCGGGCGGGGCAGGCAAAGGAAAGGAATTGCTGATGGAGCGAGAAGCAAATTACGGTCTGATCGGCGGGGTGACGCTTGTCCTGCTGGGCGCTGCCTTCGCATTTGTGCTGTGGTTGGGGCAATCGCAGTTCGCCAGTGATTTCGACGAGTACCGGGTCGTTTTCGACGGCCCTATACGAGGCTTGAACGAGGGTAGCGAAGTTCAGTTCAATGGAATTCCCGTCGGGGAAATCACTTCGATCCAGCTTGATCCGAACAACCCCAATCTAGTGGTCACCGAAATCCGTGTTCGCGAGGATACGCCGGTGCGATCGGATTCAAAAGCAACGACCGAGTCCGAGGGAATTACCGGAGGCAAGCATATTCAGATCGGCGCCGGAACGCCGTCAAAGCCCCTGCTGAAGGAAAGCTCGACCGATCCGCGGCCGACTATCGAGCCGGAGAAAAGCTCGATGCAGTCGCTGATGGACGGCGGCGGCGAGGTGCTCGGCGATGCTTCGGAAGTCCTGGGCCGGGTCAGTCGAACGCTTTCGGACGAGAACATCGAGAACATTTCAGCTGCAATTGCCGATGTCAGGGCGACAACGGAGCAACTGCGCGCCAGTCGCGGGATGTTTGAAAAAGCGGAACAGACGTTTGCGCGACTCGACCGCGCTGCCGGGGATATCGAGGGTGCTGCGCAATCCGCGCGTGCAGCGATTGACGGCGATGGAAGGGATGCCTTCGCCGACGTATCGGCAGCCGCAAAGGATTTGAAGACCGGTATCGCCGAGGCTCGCACCGTCATTCAGCGGCTGGACTCTGCCGCAAGCGGACTGGCGGGGCCAGACGGTTCGGGGATCGCGCAGACACTGGAATCGCTCGATGAAGCCGCGATCGAGGTCGAACAGCTTTCTCGCCAACTTCGCCATAAGCCGCGTGAAAGGAAACTTCCGCAATGACCAGAATGATATCGAAAAACCTAACCATTCTCGCCGTGCTGGCAGGTCTGTCCGGATGCAGCGGCGGCATTTTGGGGATGGGTGGTGAGACGTCGCTTTATCGAGTGGGCAGTGGAGCGGAAACGGCACCGGCAATCACTCAGGACCGCGCTCCTCTCTATATCAAGCGACCTCTAATGCCGGCGGGCGCGGACGCCGACCGGATCGCTACCGTCGAAGCCCAGGAAATTTCCTATCTCTCCGAGGCACGGTGGGCCAGCCCGGCGCCCGAGATGATGGGCGACCTCATCGGGCAAAGCATAGAGCGCAATGTTAAGCAGGCCTACATACCGATCCAGGATGGATTACCTGATTATCATGTTCTCTCTACCAGGTTCACCTCTTACGCCGCCTATTACGAGAATGGACCGGAAATGCCGCCGGTTATTCGCATCGTCGCTCAAGCCGAGCTGACCCGCGCTGCTACCTCGGCCCCTTTGGCAATCGAGAAGTTCTCACGAGAAGTACAGGCTATGGAGAACACGGTTTCGTCAGTCATCGACGCTTTCGACAGTGCAAGTGTGCAAATTGCTGACGACATGGCGATCTGGGCGGGAACAAAGCTTGACCTATGAAGCAGCGGCTCGCGCTAGAAGGCGGCCAATTTCCTTCAATACCCGATTGCGGGGTGGCCATCAGTCACCGGCAACGCCTGACCGACAGCCGTGAACGAAAAGATTTACCGAGCGGCTCATTCGTTCGGCGGTATCGGCTGTGAAGCCTGAATCACTTATACCCAGCGCCGCACGGCGAAACGGAGGAAGAATCACAACCGAAACGAATTGCTCCGCGGCAAATTCTGTATCCGATACAGCAATCTCGCCTCTTTCGTTCGCTCTTCGTAAAACGTTCACCACCAGTTTCGTCGTTCGGATAAAACCAAGCTCATAGAGCTTTTGCGCAAGTGCCGGAAAACGCGCGGCCTCAGCCATGACGGCACGCTCCATCGCGACATGGACATCGGACAGCACCCACGAGAGAAGTTTTTCGGCTAGTGCCTTAAGATCGAGGGTGACATTGCCGAGGTCCGGTATGTCCTGCTCAAGGTCGATCAATCGATCGTGGATTTCTGCCAGAATCACAGTCTCGAATAACGCAGATTTTCCTTTGTACCGGGTGTACAGGGTTCGCTTCGATATGGCCGCTTTCTGGGCAATGCGTTCGGTCGTCGTCCTGACGAAACCTTCTTCCAGAAAGACCTGACGAGCGGCCCGGAGTATCTTTCTCGTTAATGCTGTCGAGGCTTGGCGTGTCGGCCTACCCATTCACTCTGATCCTATCGCCTGTCACGCTTTTCCCTTCGCCGATGAGATTACACAATGTCGCCACCAACACCATCTTTACGGAAGGCGGGGACGTAAGCCAAATATTCTGGAAGCAAGCGCGAGTACCGAATCTGGTGGAGGTGAAAGCTGGCAAAAATGCGCCAACTGCGCTTTCTGCAGACCTGTAGTTAGTGACCCCGGTGAAGGCGGTCTCTTTCGGACTCCGACCCTCTAGATACGCTCTTCATTCGCGCCCCAGCTTGCTTGCTGGCAGAGCGTGCGGGGCCCAAATTTCATATCGCACAATGGATCCAGCGCACCATGTCTGGCCGAATTCTCAAAATGCCAACGGTATATAGAGAGTGCCTTCAAGTCGTTCACTCAGCCCGTGAGACGCCGGATTGACATTAAAAATAATCACCGTAGTAATAATGAGTCTTAGAGGAGGGGGAAATGGCGGCCAAATTTTATAGCAGTCGGGTTTCAGCGGATATCCTTGGGGCGAGAACCAGTCTGATAGCCCTTGGAATGGCGGGTTTGGTAATATCCGCGCCAGCCTACGGGCAGGCTGATGTCGGGAGCGCCACTGGGCAGCAATTACCCGCCGACATTTCGCAAGACGAGCAAGAAAAGAATTCGGCGCAAACGCCAGCAGGGCAAACCGACGCTTTCGGCAATGTCATCATCGTTACAGCGCGTAAACGCGAGGAAATGCTGCAGAACATTCCTGTCGCAGTCGCAGCCCTGTCGGGAGAATCGCTGGACGATGTGGGCATCCAGCGTCTCGACGAGACTACTGCATTGATCCCCAATTTACGCGTGTCGCATGCAGGCACCGGTCCGGGGGTCGCCAGCCTGTATATCCGCGGCATCGGTTACAACGGGACAGAGAAACTGGAAGCCCCATCGGTGGGCGTTTTTATCGACGATTTCTACTGGGGCATGGGCCACGGGCAGCTGCTCGATACGTTCGACATAGAGCGGATCGAAGTGCTGCGCGGACCGCAATCGGTCCTGTTCGGCAAGAACACGTCAGGCGGCGCGATCGTGGTGCGCCGCACCAAGCCTCAGGGCTACCTTGGCGGCAAGGTTAAGGTCGGGGTCGGCAATTTCGACCAGCGCGTAGTACAGGGCCTCCTTCACACACCCGTGCTGCTGGACGACACTCTGTCGTTCAAGATCGGCGGAACGTATCGTGAGCGTGACGGCTTCGCCACGAACCTTTACGACGGAACGAGCGAAGGCGATTATGAATATGTCGGTCTGCACGGCATGGCTCTGTGGGAGCCAACCGACAGTCTGGAAGCGCTGTTCGTATTCGATTATAATCGAGAGCGCGGCGAGGCGACTCCGCTACAGAACGACAACGTGCTGGGCGTCGACCTGTTCTTCGGCGGACAGCAACTCAATCCCGGCGTCAGGCCGCATGAAGTCTGGCCCGACCTGGTCAGCGATCAGCAACTGGACGCCTATCGCGCCAGCTTGCGGGTCGACTGGGAAACCAGCATCGGAACGATCACGTCCATCACCGGCTATCTGGATGAAGCGGATTACACGCTGCAGGATTTTGACAGCGGCTGCGGCGCCGATACCCAGGGGTTGGGGTGCAACTTCACGGTCAATCCGCTGCTCTCCAGTCCGGCCAATCCAACCGGCACCCTGCACACGATCAGGGATCAGGAGTTTCAGGAATTCACTCAGGAACTGCGGATTGCCAGCACGCTGACCGACACCCTGTTCCTTCAGGCTGGCGGCTTCTTTTACGACGACGCTATCGAAAGCCGTCAGACAACGAATTTCGCTGCGTTCGAGCGTACCACACAGGACACGCGCTCCTACGCCCTGTTCGGACAGGTCGAATGGGAGATTGTGCCCAGCCTGACCGCAACCGCCGGGGCCCAGTGGATTCACGAAGAGAAGGAATACTCTAAAACCGTTTTCTATCTACCCGAGGTACCGGTTGTCGGAGGTTCGGTTTTGCTTCCACTGCTGGAAGATGAGAAGAGCTGGGAAGATACGGTTTTCCAAGCATCTCTGTCGTGGGCCCCGAGCCCTGACCACTTGCTGTATGCATCGCTGTCGGACGGGTTCAGAAGCGGTGGTTTCTCGGCCAGAGGCACCGCCGCAGAAGCGGTCGATCCAACGCTTCCCAACTATACCGGTGGCACCGGCGAGAATTTTCTGGCTTTCGAACCGGAGACAACCCGGCAGATCGAGATCGGGTCTAAAAACACCCTGTTTGATGGCGCGCTTACCTTGAACCTAACTGGCTTCTATACCGAGCTGGAGGGATTGCAGACGGGGGCCGTCGCTCTGACCCCGAATTTCGGAGTTAACACCAACACCTATGTAAACAACTTCCAGCTGGCAGAGTTCAAGGGCTTCGAGATCGAAAGTATATTGAAAGTTCCTGGTGTGGACGGGCTGACCCTGCTCGCCAATATGGGGTATCTCGATGCGAGTGTAGAAGAGGCGATGGTGCCGGCGACACGTCTGGGTGTGGGCCCGGGAGGTTTGCCGGGCAGTCCGGCTCAGGGGTTGATCGACCTGTCGGATACTCCCCTGCCACAGGCGCCGGAATACACCTATGCCCTCACCGCGAATTTTGAGCGAGATTTGACTGCAGATGTAGCGATGAATTCGACGCTGCAATATTCCTACGTCGATGATGTGGTTCTCAGATCGCTGGGCACGGAGCCCGACATTCAGGAAGGCTACGGCTTGCTGGACGCCTCGATCGGTTTTACCTGGAAGCAGCTTTCTCTGCAGCTGATCGGCAAGAATCTGCTGGACAAGGAATACCGCAATAATTCTCTGCCGAACGTCCTGTTCCAGGGCTGGGGCAATCCGCGCACTGTATTGGCCGAAGTTACCGCGCAATTTTAGCGTTACCGGCATCAGCCGAGTTTGATTGATGTGCTCAGGCTGACAAGTTGCGGTTCGGGCATGAGTTAAGGAAGGCGATATTCATTTGCATATCGAATTGAATTCGGAAGAGCAGGCATTCCGCGAGGAAGTTCTGGAGTTCCTCGAACAACATCTTACCCCGGCTGTTCGCCGAGCCAGTCGACTTTCGACTGGTGTGTTCGTCGATCCTCCCTGGTCGAAAGAATGGCATCGCGCTCTCTACGAGAAGGGCTGGATCACCTATGCCTGGCCGAAAGAGTATGGCGGGTGTGGCTGGACTCCGGTTCAACGCTATATCTACGAAAGCGAGGCGGCGCGGAGGGGCGCGCCAGCAGTTGCCCCGATGGGTATCGGCCTGGTGGGGCCGGTGATCTGCGAATATGGTTCCGATTGGCAGAAGGAATATTTCCTGCCGCGCATTCGTTCCGGACAGGATTACTGGTGTCAGGGGTTCTCCGAACCGGGCGCAGGTTCCGACCTGTCCAGCCTGAAGACGAAGGCCGTTCGCGACGGTGACGATTATGTCATCTCGGGCGAGAAAACTTGGACTACCCATGCCCATTTCGCAAACATGATCTTTGCATTGGTCCGCACTTCGCGGGAAGACAGGCAGCAGAACGGGATCAGCTTCCTGTTGGTCGATATGGATTCACCCGGTGTTACCGTTAGGCCGATCATTACAATTGCGGGCGAACATGAGGTCAACCAAGTGCATTTTGATAATGTGCGCGTGCCAACCCGCAATCTGGTCGGAGAAGAAGGCAAGGGCTGGAGCTACGCCAAATATTTGCTCGAATTTGAACGCGGCGGCGGTGCACCGTCAACGCGCTCACGTATGGCGCTAGAACGATACAAGACGATACTGCGAAACGAGCCCGGTGATACGCCGGGCAACCGTTTGATTGACGAAAAAGATATCCAGCTTCGCCTGGGTCAACTGGCGGCACGGGTGGTCGCCCTCGAAACGCTCGATATGCGTCAGGTTGCCAGACGGCAGGCTGGCGGCAGACCGGGCACGACGGCTTCGATCGTCAAGACCCTGGGCTCGGAATTATTGCAGGCGATAGAGAAGGCCTCGATGGAAGCGCTCGGACCTAATGGCCTCCCTGCACTGACCCTCGATGGACCGGATTTTGCCGTACCCAATGACACACCTCTGCCCGAACACGGTTTAGCTGTCGCCGGACGCCATCTGAATGGATTGGCCGGCACGATCTTCGGCGGAGCCTCGGAAATCCAGCGCGAAATTATTGCCAAAGAACTCACCTGAAACTTCCGCGCACGATATCGTGCCCTAAATATTCAGGCGGCTTCAAGCCGGGCCAGTTTCAGGGAATGTTCTCTCTTGCCGCCATAGCTATCCTGCAGGACCAGCGCGCGCTTGTAGTAATGGGAAAGTTCGTATTCGTCGGTAAGTCCAATTCCGCCGTGCAGCTGTATCGATTGCTTGCCGATAAATTCGAAGGCTTGCGCTATTGTCACCTTGGCTGCGGAGAGCTGGCGTATCGCCTGCGGGCTTTCGGCCTGATATAGTCCGAGCCCGGCCACAACGCTTTGTGCCAGTTCATAATGCATCTGCATTTCAGCGAGGCGATGGCGCACGACCTGCTTGGTGGAAAGAGGCTTTCCGAACTGAACCCGGTTATTCATATATTCGGTGGTCAGTTCAAACATGCGGCGTAAACTACCCAGACATTCGGCCACTGCGGCGTGCGCGCCGATCCGGTACATGTCTTCGATAGCCCGATCGGCATTGTCCGCGTGCACAACAATGGCACTTTCAGGCAATTCGACATTCTCGAATTCGATACTCCCCGCAGGAGTCCCATCGATAAGCCGGTAGTGATTGATGGCAATGCCCGGAGTGTCCGCTGAAACCAGCAGAAGGATATTAGTTTCTTGATCAGGCGCGCCCCCCGTCGCAGCATTGACTAGAAGCAGATCGGTCGATGGATAAGCGACGAACGACTTGCTACCAGTAAGCACGACGCCACCCATGTTAATCTTCGCTCGGCACTGCCTATTATCGAAACTTTCGGCGTCCTTGGTCAGGGCTACGGTGATTGTTCTGTTGCCTGAAATAATGCTTTCCGCGACAGACTTGGCTAAATCAGGATCTTCGAAAAAATCGAATGCGGCTGCAGGTATCGCGATATTGTCGGCAAACGGTTCGACTGCCAGACTGTAGCCGATCTCTTCCTGAACGATCGCAACTTCCTTTGCTGAGCCACCCAGACCGCCGAAACTCGTCGAGAATGGCAGCGCCAGTACACCCAGCTCTGCCAGATCGGCCCAATTGGAACGGTCGTAACCGCGCTCGTATCCAAGATAATGGATGCGGTTCTGCAGAGAATAACGAGCCGACAGGAAACCGCTCACGGTGTCGCGGTAAAGGGTCTGCTCTTCGGTCAACTCAAAGTTCATCATCTATCCTAAAAAAAGCATGCTGTGTAGTTTTGATGCCGCCCTTTGCCGAACTTGGCAAGGGAGTTAGTGTATGTCATGGCGCTTTGGATGCCATGTACCGGCTCCGCGGCTACTGGTTGAACGGTGCCTCCCGGTAAGGGGAGGGCTGGCTGAAGTGCTGCAAAAAGAAAGACGATTTACCGGCTTCGGGCTCATAACCGCTTCGTTGATGGCGGTAGCGCCGACCGTTGCCGGAGCGACAATGGTCAATCTGGCCATCTGGCCGATCGTGAGCGAATGGGCAGTTCCACCGCATTCGGCTCAGTGGATATCTAGCGCTTATATCGCTGCTCTGGCTATGGGGCTGCCAGTTTCCGACTGGTTGGCCAGGCGTTTCGGGCTTCGGCGGACCGTCCTTGTCTTTCTGGCTTTATATTTCGTGTCTAGTATCTGGGCGGCAGCAGCATCCAGCCTCACAACTCTTGTGGTAGCGCGAATTTTTCAGGGCCTGTGCGCCGGAATTATTCAGCCGGCTACGCTTGCCGCCCTGTACGTTGCCTTTCCGATGGAACGTCGAGGCATGGCCGTCGGCCTGTTTTCCTTTGCTACTGCTGCGGCGGGAGGAACGGCGCCCTGGGTCGGGGGCATGCTGGTCGACTGGGCTGGCTGGCGTTCTATGTTTTTGGCACTTGCGATCCCTGCAGCAGCAGCAATACCTCTGGTCTTCAAATTCTATCCGGAAAAAACTCCCGATGCCGCCGAGACGCCGATGGACTGGGCGGGGCTTGGGCTGCTGATACTTAGCATTGGTCTCTCAATTATGGGGCTGCATCGTCTGGCCACACGCGGTGGCGATCTGCTGGAACTGTTTGTTCCGGTAATCGGAGCAGTTATATGTTTTTACCTGTTCTGGCGAAGAGAGATATCGGTTCGCAATCCGCTGATTGACATGCGCGCACTTGCCCAGCCGCGAATGGCCAGTTCCTGCTCGATCAATTTCTTGCTTGGCACCGGACTTTACGGATCGACTTTCCTGATCCCGCTCTATGCACAGGAAGTCCTGGCGATGAGTGCCAACGATGCAGGACTGGTCCTGCTGCCTGGGGCGGTTGTATTGATGATCGGCACATTGATTGCAGGCAAGCTGCTCGACCAGATTTCCCTGTCAGGCATGATGTCGATGGGGATCGGAGTGTTTGCGGTTTCGAATGTTATGTTAGCTTACGCCAGCCCTGCGAACACCTTTGCCGCATTTGCGTTGATCGTGGCCTTTGGCAGGTTAGGGTTGAGCGCTGCCCACCCGGCCGTTCACCTCGCAATCATGAAAAGCGGGACTTCCTTTGTCGGTCAAAGCGCGGGGCTGACGAACCTGACGCGCCAACTGGGGGGCTCTTTCGGCATTCTGACACTGACTCTGGTGGCGCACTGGGGGCATGCGCCAGCCACTACATTGATAGGTCAGGCGGGATATCGGCGCGCGTTTATTGCATCCGCCATCCTGCTTGTTGCCGCCGTGGCCGCCGCCGCCATCTATTCCCGAACCGACGACAAAGCGCAAAAGTTATAACACTGAATAAATTACAGGTTGGCGAGCAGGTGTGACGCCGTTATAGGAGATAATAGTCAAGCGGGTATATTTGCGAATCGCCCGCCACATTCACCGCGACGGGAGGCGTCTTAGGGAATGAAAGCATTGGAGCCGATCTCGATTGCTGGTGTCGAGATACCCAACCGGGTAGTCCGCACTGCGCATGGAACCCATTTCGGGGACGGCGGCATTGTGCCCAGCCTGATAGATTACCATGTCGAACGTGCCCGGGGCGGTGTGGGCCTTACCATTCTCGAAATCGCCGGCGTGCATCCAACCTGTCCCTCGTCGATCTGCAATTTCGATGATTCGATCATAGAGGGCTACGCGCGTTTAATGGAGGCGGTGCGTCCGCACGGCATGCGCGTGTTCCAGCAATTGTGGCATGCAGGTCATAATGGCGTGCCACTTGATGGCAGCCCGCCGTGGTCGTCCTGCGATCTGCCTAGCCCGGTTCTGGGTATGGTGCCGATTGCAATGAGCAAGGCACAGATCGATGAGATGGTGGAATCCTTCGCTGCTGCGGCAGAACGCTGCAAGAAGGGCGGGGTGGATGGTGTCGAACTGCATGCCTCGCACGGCTATCTGCCGCAGCAATTCATGTCGGCTATGCTCAACCACCGCGAGGACGAGTATGGCGGCAGCTTCGAAAACCGGATGCGCTTCACCGTAGAGGTTCTGTCAGCCATCCGCGAACGGGTTGGTGCAGATTACCCGGTCGGTGTCCGGCTAAGTCCGGAAATCGTTGACGGCGGAATGACGCCCGAAGAAACCGCGAAAGCCGCAAGCTACCTCGAAGAGCGCGGGCTCATTGATTTCCTGGACGTCTCGATGGGCGGTTATTTCGCTTTCCCCAAGATGATCGGCGGCATGTTCGAGCCTGCAGGTTACGAACTGCCTACCAGCGCCCCGGTAACATCGGCAGTGAAAGTTCCCCGCATCGTAACGGGCCGCTTCCGTACGCTGGAGGAAGTCAGTCAGGTTATATCGGAAGGGACGGCCGATCTCGTCGGAATGACCCGTGCGCATATTGCCGACGCTGCAATCGTGCGCAAAACACGCGAAGGGCGCGAGTCGGAAATACGGCCCTGTATCGCCTGCAACCAAGGCTGCGTCGGAATGCTGCTGGGTCCGGAGCGGCGGATGGGCTGCACGGTCAATCCCTATATCGGGCGCGAAGGCGAGCTGAACGACGACAAACTTCCGCAGGCGGACGAAAAGCGCTCGGTTCTGGTGGTAGGCGGTGGTCCGGCCGGAATGGAGGCTGCAAGGGTTGCTCGGCTGCGCGGACATGACGTTATCCTTGCCGAGGCGGCGCCCGAACTGGGCGGCCAGATCAGAATCGCGGCGCTCGCTCCGCGTCATCAGGCCATTGCAGATTATACGTTTTGGCAAGAGGCGGAAATCTATCGCCTTGGCGTGGATGTGCGGCTTAGCACATATGTTGATGCCGACGATGTCGAGGAATTCGGGGCGGATCAGGTAATATTGGCCACCGGTTCGTATCCACGAATGGACGGTATCCAACTCGCCATTCCAGCGCGTCCGATGGGCGGTATCGAGCATCCCGATGCAATGTCGTCGATCGAGTTCTTCAATGGCCGGCGCAATGCCAGCCCGGCGCATGCGATCGTGATAGATGATGTCGGACATTACGAAGGGATCGCAGTCGCGGAGGCGCTGATAGAGAAGGGCGCCGCAGTGACGTTCGTGACGCGTCACAAGGCGTTCGCACATCTTCTGGAATCCGCGCTCCAGCCTGAACCGGCCCTGCAGAGACTCAATCAGGGGAACTTCCAGCTGCACCTGCGCTCGCACGTCGATACTTTCGATGGTGCCGAAGCGGTATTGCACGATCTCAATGGCGGCGGAGAGCACCGTGTTCCGGCCGAATGGGCTGTGATGGTCAGCCATAATCGTTCGGCTGTCGAGCCGTTCGAAGGTCTGCGCAAGTCAAGTCCGGGGACGATGGTTGTCGGTGACGCGAACAGTCCGCGTTTTCTTCTGCGCGCTATCGCCGAAGGGAACAGCGCCGCCTGTCGAATTTGAACCAGATAATAGCCACAACCACGAACCAAAAAATACAATCGAAGTGATGGGAAGAGAATTATAATGACTTCAGCGGCTCAAAGCGCGAATTCCGGCGAATTGAACTTCGCCGACCCGCAAGTGATGGAATGCCCCTACCCGTTGTACGAAAAGCTTCGGAGCGATGCGCCAGCCTATTTCGTTGAAGAGACCGGTTTCTGGATCATCAGCCGCTACGACGACTGTTTGGCAGCAATTCGAAACCCGAAGGTTTTTTCCAGCAAGATGGGCTTCCGGCCGGGCTCCGTTCCTGAAGAAGTGACGCGAATTTTCAACGAGGAGGGGTTCGGGGCGCTTCCCGATACGCTGGTCAGCAACGATCCCCCTTCGCACACCCGCTATCGCAAGCTGATCGACCGTACCTTCACTGCTGGCCGTGTGCGTCAGATGGAAGACTACATGGTCGAGGTCGTAAGCCAGTTGATTGACGATTTCATCGGGCAGGGGCGCCTGAAGGTGATGCACGATTTCGCCATTCCGGTACCCATGTATGTAATCGCCGATCAGCTCGGTGTGCCACGCAGCGACCGCGACAAGTTCAAGCAATGGTCGGACGCCGCAGTTGCTCCGCTGGGTCTCCTCATATCCGATGAACGCAAGATAGAATGTGCCAAGCTGGCTGTCGAAATGCATCACTATTTCGTCAAGGTCTTCGCTGATCGACGTGAGAACCCGCGCGACGACATCATTTCCGATCTGGTCACGAAGGAAGTGGACGGAAAACCGCTGGACACACCAGAACTGCTTTCGGTTCTCGATCAACTTCTTGTCGCCGGGAACGAGACTACCACAAGCGCGATCGGTGCCTCGGTCGTTCGCCTCGCTCAGGACCCCGAACTTGTTGAATGTCTGGTCAACGAGCCGGAGAAATGCGGTAATTTTGCAGAAGAAATCCTGCGTCATGAATCGCCGGTCCAAGGGTTGTTCCGGATGACTACCGAGGATGTCGAGGTCGGCGGAACCGCCATTCCCAAGGGTAGCCTCGTGAACCTGCGATACGGCTCTGCCAACCGCGACGAAGAGAAATACGAATGCCCTGCGGATTTCGATGTGGATCGCAAGAACGCCTCTTCGCATCTCGCCTTCGGAGCAGGTATCCATCACTGCATCGGTGCTCAACTGGCGCGCCGCGAAATCGCAATCGCCGTCCGCGAACTGACAGGGCGGCTGAAGGACATCCGCCTGGCCGAGCCGGACAAGCTTTCGCACACGCCAAGCGTCATCCTGCGCGGACTCAATGAATTCGAAATCGAATTCTCGGAGCGTTGAGGGCGAGATGCAAGACGATATGACCTTTGATTACGATGTCATTGTGATTGGCGGCGGAGGAGCCGGAATGGCGGCTGCCATCACGGCGCATGACCACGGAGCGCGCGTGGCGTTGCTGGAAGCTGCGGAGCAGCTGGGCGGATCGACGGCACTTTCGGGCGGCGTGGTCTATGGCGCGCCGACCAGCGTGCAGCGTGCCGCCGGCATCGAAGATGACAGTGTCGATGCGATGTTCGAATATTACATGACGCTCAACCAGCACAAGGTAGAGCCGGGGATAGTTCGGCGGTTGTGCGAACTCTCCGGGCCTGCGATCGAGTGGTTGATCCGGCTTGGCGTGAAATTCGAACCATCCGAACTCTACGCCTCGGGCGTGGAAAGCATCGCGCGCGGCCACAAGGCGTCGGGTAACGGTGCCGCCATAACAGAGAATTTGGACCGCGAAGTCAGCGACCGCGATATCGACGTTTCGCTGGGCTGCCGGGTGACTGCATTGCAAACCGGCGAAAACGGCGCGGTATGCGGCGTAAAGCTGGACGGGGAAACCGTCACTGCTCGCAACGTCATCATTGCAACTGGCGGTTTCGGCCATAACAAACTCCTTTTGAACCGCCATTATCCCGAAGCGGCCCAGCACGGCGACTGGACCTGGGCCATTACCGCAAAGACATGCACTGGCGACGGCTTGCTGATGGGCCAGGAAGCCGGCGCAGATATCGCCGGTCATGACCGCGGCCTGCTACTGACGACACCGGGCTTCTATCGCGATCTTGAGGTTTTTGTGCCCGGATGGCTGGTTTACGTGAACCGCGAAGGCCGCCGTTTCATCGACGAGACTACCGAATATGCGGTGATGTCCGGGGTGGTGAAGGATCAGATCGGCGGTTCGGTCTTTGCAATCTTTGACGAGAATGCACGCGCCACAGCAGAACCCGAGCCTCGCTATGCCGATGCACACAAGGCCGGCATCATCACGCTGAATTGGGTGACCGACAAGATCGACGAGCAGATCGCTAAAGGCAAGGTCGTCAAGGCCGACACGCTCCCCGAACTGGCCGATCTGATGGGCATTGAAAGCGAAACGCTGGAAACGACGATAGCCCGTTACAACTCGGACTACGAGAAAGGCGAGGACAGCAAGTTCCGCAAGGAAGCCGGCCTGATGAAGCCAGTTTTGCAGCCGCCTTTTTACGCCGCGGAAATACGTCCGGCAATCGTCTGCCTCACCTCTACCGGACTGCGAGTGGATGAGGACATGCATGTTCTCGACAGCGCCGACCGACCTATCGAGGGGCTGTTTTCCGCAGGCGAGGTTTCGGGAGGTGTTCTCGGCGACCGTTACATCGGGGGCGGCAATTCCATCGCCAATGCGATCGTCTTCGGCCGCGTGGCGGGTGAGCAAGCGGCGCATGAAGCAGGGGCGACCGCAAATAGGGAGCCAGCATGATGGCAGGCGATATTTCACTAGAAGGCAAAGTGGCGCTCGTAACCGGGGCGGCTCAGGGTATTGGCCGCGAGATAGCGAGCCGACTGACGCAGAATGGTGCCCGGGTAATCCTGTCGGATGTCGAGCCGGAGCTGGGCCAGGAAGCCGTCGCCGCGATAAACGCCGCGTCCTACCGCGACCTTGACGTTACCAGTGAAGACAAGTGGGCAGAAACAATCGCCGCGGTTCGCGAAGAACACGGCCGACTGGACATTCTGGTCAACAATGCGGGTATCAGTCCGGCCGCCGACATCGAACAGACAGACCTCGATCTGTGGCGCCGCGTGCAGACCATCAATGTGGAAAGCGTGTTTCTGGGTTGTCGCGCAGCCCTGCCTCTGATGCGCGAATCCGGCGATGGCGGTTCGATCATCAACCTCAGTTCGATTCAGGGGATACGCCCTGCCGCACCGCTGGCCGCATATTCTGCATCCAAGGCCGCCGTGCGCGCCTTGACCAAATCCGTGGCTCTGCACGCAGCTGGCGACCGCATACGCTGCAATTCGGTGCATCCGGGCGGTGTCCACACCCGAATGCTCGATAATTTTGCTGCTCTGACTGGCGATGCGGATGCAGCCATAGCGCAGATGAATGCGGCAAACCCCCTCGGCCGGGTGGGAAAACCGCTCGATATCGCGAACGGTGTTCTGTATCTCGCATCGGACCTTTCTGAATGGGTCACCGGCCTTGAACTCGTCATCGACGGGGGCTCGACCTTGTGATGCGCGGCACTGCCGATCCTTCCGGCTGGCGCGTATGGCGAAGCCAGGACGAGATGGATAATCTTGTCGAAAGCGGCGTGTGGGAGAACCGCACGACCTGGCAGGATGCCGTGTCGAAAGCTGAGGCGGAGCCGGATGGCGTGGCGATCTGGTTCGACGATGGTTCCGAACTGAAATATCGCGAAGGTGTGGAGGAAGCGCGGCGACTGGCCGTGTCGCTTTCCGAACTTGGCCTTAGCAAGGGTGACGTCGTCAGCGCGAACCTGCCAAACTGGCGTGAAATGGCGATCATCAACCTCGCCTGCTGCGCGCTTGGTCTGGTCATCAATCCGATCATCCCGATCTATCGTGATCGCGAGGTGGGGTTCATCCTGAAGGATGCAGGATCGCGTCTGCTGTTCGCGCCGGGCGGAATGGGCAATTTCGACTATCTGGCTATGGCCCGCCGGCTTGCGCAGCAGACCCCTTCTCTCGAATGGGTGGTTACCGTCCGTCCGGGTGAAGGCGAAGCCGCTGACCCAAGCTATTCCGATCTGATCGAGCGCGGAAATACCGAACGGTTCGAGGCGACTGAGGTCGATCCCAATCATATCAAGCTGCTGATGTACACATCCGGCACCACCGGAGTGCCAAAGGGGGTTCTGCACAGCCACAACACGCTGAAACGTTCGGCGGCGAATTCGGCCGAAGCACGCGGCGTGGGCGAAGGTGATATCACCCTGATGGCCTCGCCAGTCACTCATGTGACAGGCTATTCCTCGCTGGAGCAGGCATTCAATTCATCCATCAAGACAGCGCTTATGTCTCGCTGGGACAAAGTCGCAGCGATCGATTTTATCGAGCGGGCGGGCGCAACCCTGACGGTGGGCGCGACACCGTTCCTGAAGGAACTGGTGGACGAAGCGCAGGCGCGCGGCACCGGTCTGCCCAGCCTCAAACAATTTGCGTGTGGCGGGGCCGAGGTACCTCCACAACTGATCGGGCGCGCACATGACGTGCTGGAAAACTGCCGCTGTTTCCGGGTCTATGGCAGCACGGAAGTGCCGCTGGTGACACAGGGTTTCCAGAAGACCGAACATGCACGGCTGGCGGCTGAAACCGATGGACGCATCCATAATTACGACGTGCGGATCGTAGATGCCGAAGGGCTGGATGTATCACCTGGCGAAGAAGGTGAAATTCTCGCTCGGGGCCCGTCCATGTTCCTTGGCTACACTGATTGGGAAGAAACCGCGAAAGCAATAGACGAGGACGGCTATTTCCATACCGGCGATCTGGTTCGTGCCGGCCAGAATGGAAGCATTCTGGTCAGCGGTCGTCTGAAGGATATCATCATTCGCGGGGGCGAGAACCTGAGCGCGAAAGAGATCGAGGATGTGCTTCATCGCCATCCTGCAATTCAGGAAGCCGCCGTCGTTGCCATGCCGCACACACGACTGGGCGAGGGGGTTTGCGCCTGGCTGATTCTGAATGACGGGCAGGCAGCCCCTAGTGTCGAAGAACTGGCCGAGTTTGTCCGCGAACAGGGGCTGGCTCCGCAAAAAATACCTGAACATATTGAAATAACAGATAATTTCCCTCGAACTGCTTCGGGGAAAATTCAAAAAAATATTTTGCGGGACCAAATCCGCGAAATTTTGGGGTAAATCGGGAGGCCGTTTAATGCTTAAGAGAAATTCGTTACTGTCCAGTTGTGGCATTGCAATCTGCGCTTCGTACGCGCTGGCTACGCCTGTGGTTGCACAGGATGTCGTGGAACCGGTATCCGAAGTTGCAGCCGACGTAGAAGATACAGTCATTGTCGTTACCGCGCGTCGGCGCAACGAAGCGCTGCAGGACGTTCCGATCTCGATCGCATCCATCGGCGGTGAAGCACTCGAAAAATCGCAGATCACCAAACCGGAAGCGCTGGCGGCACGGGTACCTACGCTTAACATCGCCGTTGGTGGCTCCGGTTCGGGCGGTCAGCTTAGCCTTCGCGGTATCGGGTCCTCGAATGTGTCTGCTGCGTTCGATAGTGCAGTCGCGCTTGATTTCGACGGCGTTGTGCTGAGTTCCATGCGCCTGGTCCAGGCAGGGTTTTTCGATGTCGCCCAGATCGATGTTCTCAAGGGCCCTCAATCCCTTTATTTCGGTAAGAGCGCGACCGCCGGCGTCCTTTCGATCCGGTCTGCAGATCCTACTTCGTCCTTCGAGGCATCGCTGCGGGGGTCTTACGAATTTGAGGAAGAAGGCTACACTGTAGAGGGGTATGTTTCCGGACCTATCGGTGACACGCTCGGCTATCGCGTCGCAGGCCGTTATAACAAGGTCGACGAGCTTTATTTCAACGCGGCGCCAAATGTTGCCAACCCCTATCGCGGTGAGGAAAACATCAACCTGCGCGGCACGCTTGAATGGGAGCCTAGCGACGATTTCAAATTCAACATCAAGGCCAATTACGTAGGCCATGAAAACAACGGGGAAATCCGCCACACCCAGATTTTCTGCGGCGAAAACGGCGTTGCCGATCCTCTGGTCCTGCTTGGCGGGGCGGTCGTTGTCCCAGCCGGTTATGACTGCAATTCCTTCGACAACACTTTCTGGCTGCCCGACTCCGCTGAGCCGCTGGGGCTGATGGCGCCTCCGGGGATGGATAATAATGGCGGTGTGCCGTTCAACGACACCGATATGTATCTCATGCGGGCGCGGGCGGATATCGCGTTGCAGGACAACCTCTCTCTCGCGTTGGTTACCGGCTATTTCGACTTTGAATCGCGTGGGCAGGATTTCTACGGTTACGGCGGCGTGTTCGGTGTGGGGACCGATCTCAATCGGAACCGTACGGAACAGTTCAGCCAGGAAATTCGCCTTGCCAGCGACAATGCCGGACCGTTCAACTGGCTTTTGGGTGGTTTCTACGAGCGGCGCGATATTCTTTTCGAAGCTGCACAGGATGCGGTCAATATCTCGTTCCTCGCGCCCGACCCCATCACCGGCGCGACATTCGACTGGCGCCGTCAACACTACACGACCACCGATGCCTATTCGGTGTTCGGAAGCGTATTGGTCGAGCCGACTGATCGCCTCGAACTGTCGGCGGGTCTGCGCTACACCAAGGAAGAGAAGGTCAACCGGATCGAAGTGCCATTTGTTCATGCCGTTCTGTCCGGGGCACCATTCAACTTCCTGGACAGCGGTTTCAAATCTCCGCAAATCCGTTTCGAGGACGACAATCTGTCGCCCGAAGTTTCCGTCAAATATGAAATCTCGGACGATGCCCATGTTTATGCGGCGTACAAAAAGGGGTTCAAATCCGGCGGTATCGATAACAGCGCATTGCCGTCGAGCGGATTGAGCGACATCGTCGCTTCAGGCGATTACTCGCAACTGCTCTTCGGTTCGGAAACCGCCGAAGGGTTTGAAATTGGCATGAAGAGCATGCTGGCGCAGGATCGTTTGCGCTTTAACCTGTCGCTGTTCAACTACGTCTTTTCCGACCTGCAGATTCAGAGCTTCGATCCGGTCGCGATCCAGTATAGCACACGCAACGCTGGCGAATTGCGCTCACGCGGGGGCGACATCGATTTAAGCTGGCGCTCGCCAGTCGATGGATTAACCTTGGCTGCTGCGGTTGCTTATACAGACGCCGAGTTCACGGAAACGTACATATCCAATGCCGGGATTGATCTTGAAGGCAGGGAGGCGCCCCGCGCACCCAAATGGTCCGGCAATGTTTCGTTCGACTGGTCCATTCCCGTGTCGAGCAATCTCGATCTCAGCCTATTCGGTTTGGCAAATTATTCCGGTTCCTATTTCGCCGATGCGACAGCGTTCGATGATTACGTGCAAGATGAATACGTAACGCTGGACGCAAGCATCACGATTGGCGCGGCGGATGAGAAGTGGCGCCTGTCCCTTATCGGCAACAACCTTACCGACAAGATCTATGTCAATCAGGCATCCGGGCGCCCGTTCCGGCAGGCCGGAGTGGGCGATGATCTCGCTCTGACGCAAAATCGCGGGCGTCAGGTCTTCCTGGAGCTGGCGGTAAAATACTGAACGCGTGGAAACGAAAGAACGGAAAGTGAAGAGGTGCGATCATGGTTGAGACACTGACAGGGACGAACCGGTCGAAAGGCATGTCCTACCAGGAACTGTTGAAGACCGATTCCAAGAGCGTACCTGCTTCTATGAAAAAGCAGTCGCCCGGGGATCACGCACCCCTTTCGATTGATGTGGAGCGGTATTTCACCCGCGAATTTCATGACCTGGAGGTTGAAAAACTCTGGAGCCGTGTGTGGCAGCTTGCCTGCCATGAGGACGATATTCCGAACGTCGGTGATGTGCTGAATTATGACATCGCATCGAAATCCTACATAATTGTCAGGACCGGCGAAGACGAATTTTCGGCCTATCCCAACGCTTGCCGCCATCGCGGCCGCAAGCTGGTCGATTGTCGTAAGAAGGGGCTGGGCGTCTTGCGCTGCCCCTTCCACGGCTGGTCGTGGAGTCTGGATGGAAAACTCAGGGAAGTTCCCTGCCAATGGGATTTTCCCGGCGTAAGTGAAGAGTCCCATTCCTTGCCGGAGGTGAAAACCGGGCGTTGGGGCGGGTTCGTTTTTATCAATCCCGATCCCGACGCGGAGCCGCTTGAAGATTTTCTCGGCGATATCGACCAGCACTGGACCACGCTCCCCTTCGAGCGGCGGTACAAGGCTGTTCACGTTGCGAAGAAACTGCCCTGCAACTGGAAGATTGCGCAGGAAGCCTTCATGGAATCCTACCATGTGATCGCCACCCATCCGACATTGCTGCTCGAAATGGGAGATGCCAATTCGCAATATGACAGCTTCGGGATTCTATCGCGCGCGATTTCGCCGCAGGGCATCGCAAGCCCCCATATCGACACCGATCTTGCTGGCGAGCCATATGACGATACCACGCCGTTCACCGCCTATCGCCATCCGGTTACCGGCGATTTCTACGAACGACTGGAGGAAAATCGTATTCGGCTGACTAAGAAGGACGGTCGCAGCGGCATTTTCAATTCCAATGCAGAGCCGTTGGAAGGTGAACTGGACAATGCCGATCAGCATATTTGCAACTGGTTTGGCGGGCGCCTGACACCCGACATGGAGGCAGACAAGCACGCCTTTGGTGCGCTGCCGGTGGCGGAGGCGAGGGCCAAACGCGCTGAAGCCAAAAGGGAGCAATTGCGGCCGCTGATGGGTGACGAAATCGACAATGTGTGCGACGCGGAACTGGTCGATTCCATCTATTACAGTATCTTCCCCAATATCAGCCCGTGGGGTTGCTATAATCCCATTTTCTACCGTTTTCGGCCTGATGGCGACAATACGGAACAGTGCATCCACGAAATAATGTTCATGATGCCGGTCCCCGAGGGGCAGGATCGTCCTGCGCCTGCGCAAATACGCTGGCTGGGTATAGATGACGATTACATGGACGCGCCCGAACTCGATCGGTTGGCCAAAGTGTTCAATCAGGATCAGATCAATCTGCGCGCCGTGCAGCAGGGTTTGCACAGCATCCCCGATGGACGGGTTACTCTGGCCGAATACCAGGAAACGAAAATCCGTCATTTCCACGCCAATCTGAACGATTGGCTGGGGCTTTAGACATTGGCGCAGCCCATTTCCATTTGCGGAACAAAAACCACGAGGTCAGTTCATGAATAAACCTGCATCTTCGCCATCCCTGTCGCCCGACATGGCGCGAACGATTTACCGCAAGGCCTATCTTATCAATCGCACGGACGAGCGATTTCGGGCGATGCTGACCAATGGCGAACTGGCGGTCGCCTATTATCCCGTTCGTGGGCACGAGGTGATCGCGGCTGCTGCGATGGCGGCTCTGGAGACAGAGGATTATCTGGTCACGACCTATCGCGGGCTTCACGATGCGCTGGCCAAGGGCATTCCCTCGCGCCTGTTATGGGCCGAGTTTGCGGGCAAGCGCACAGGTACGTGCAAGGGTAAGGGCGGGCCGATGCATATCACCCACCCCGAAACGGGCGTCATGGTCACCACCGGGATCGTGGGGTCAGGCATTCCGATTGCCAACGGTTTGGCGATGTCATCGCAAATTCGCGGTGAAAACCGCGTGGCGGTGGCAAGCTTCGGTGACGGGGCCAGCAATATCGGTGCGTTCCATGAAGCGCTCAACATGGCATCGGTGTGGAAATTGCCGGTGATCTTCCTGTGCCAGAACAACCAGTATGCCGAGCATACGACGCTCGCGGCCGGGACATCGGTATCCAGCATCGCTGAGCGCGCGGCAGGCTATGGCATGCCGGGTGTCTCATGCGACGGACTCGATCCGGCCAGCGTCTATGAGGCGATGAGCGAAGCGGTCAGCCGCGCGCGTGCCGGTGACGGCCCGACCTTGCTCGAAGCGCGCACTTTCCGGCTGCTGGGGCACATCTTCGGCGCGGATTACAGCTACGTTCCCAAGGAAGACCTCAGTGCGGCGGAAGAACGTGCCAGCATGGCGAAGCTGCGCCAGTGGATCAGCGAACGTCAGGTGTCCGAAGCTGAACTGACGCAGATCGAGCAGGAGGCGGACGCGGAGATCGAGGAAGCCGTCGCTTTCGCGCTGGAAAGCGAACTGCCCGATCCGGATGAGATCAGGTTCGATATCTACGAGACGGAGCAAGCGGCATGAGCGCGGAGAAAATGAGTTTCGCACAGGCGCTGAACGCGGCGCTCGATGATGCGATGGCGGATGACGAGAACGTCATCATGCTGGGCGAGGACGTTGCCGACGAACAGGGCGGCGGTGTGTTCAAAGTCAGCAAGGGGCTGTCAGACAAATACGGCACGAAGCGTGTGCGCTCCACGCCCATCTCCGAACAGGCGATCATCGGCGCGGCTGTCGGGGCAGCCATCACCGGCATGCGCCCTGTGGCCGAGATCATGCTGATGAACTTTATCACTGTCGCGATGGACCAGCTGGTCAACCATGCTGCCAAATTACGGTTCATGTCCGGTGGACAGACGAATGTCCCGCTGGTCGTGCGAACAACCACCGGTGCGGGTGTAGGTTTCGGGGGGCAGCATTCCGATATGCTGGAGGCGTGGTTCGCCCATGTTCCGGGGATCAAGATCGCCACCGCATCCAATCCCGCCGATGCGTACGGGCTGATGCGCTCGGCAATTGACGATGAGGACCCGACCATTCTTATCGAGAATATCACCCATTACGGAATGACCGGTCCGGCTGCCAAGCCGGGCTACCGTGTGCCGCTGGGCAAGGCGGCGATTGTGCGTGAGGGCGGGGACGTTACTCTTATAACTTATGGCCGGGGCGTCGGCGATTGCCTGAAGGCGGCGGGCCAGCTTGCCGATGAAGGCATCGAGGCGGAAGTCATCGACCTGCGCACCGTATCGCCCTGGGACGAGGAAGCAGTCCTGTCCTCGGTCGCCAAGACAAAACGCGCGGTGATCGTGCACGAAGCAGTCCGTCCGTTCGGGGCCGGTGCGGAAATCTCCTCTCGCATCCACGAGGAACTGTTCGGCGAACTGGCCGGACCGGTCCAGCGGGTTGCATCCTACCCATCCCCCGTTCCCTTCGCGAAACCGCTGGAAACGGCCTTCCTCTACAGCGTCGCGGACATCGTCCACGCAGCGCAGCAAGCCACCGAAAAGAAAGTATAATAATGTCCGTAGAAGTTCGCATACCCAAGCTTGGCATGAGCACGGAAACCGCCACCCTTTCCGAATGGTACGTCGAGAACGGCGCGCAGATAACCAAGGGCGCACCGCTATATTCGGTCGAAACCGACAAATCGACAACCGAGGTGGATGCACCCGCCGATGGGCAGGTCGAGATTATCGGCGAAATCGATGCCGAATACGAAGTGGGCGCCCTGATCGCACGGATTACCTGAATATGGCTAAACAGCAGAGTACCAGTCAAAGACGCGATGATCTTTATTCCCCGGGCGAAGGCGGCAAGGTGCGCATCGTTGCGGGAAAACACCGTCAAACCGGGCAAGTCGTTTTTCCTATTCCGCAAGGTGCGGAAGAAGGGGACTACAAACGGATCGAGCTGCCGCCGAGTGGTACTTTGTGGACCTATACAATCCAGCGCATTCCGCCGAAAAACCCGCCATTTGTGGGGATTAACAGCCCCGAAGAATATCAGCCTTTCGCGGTCGGCTATGTCCGGCTTGGGGACGAGGCGATGATCGAGGGCCGGATCGCGGGCGATCCCGAGCGTCTGGAGATCGGAATGCCGATGGATTGCGTGACCATGTCCTTTCCGACAGCGAACGGGTCGGAAATGACGACCTATGCCTTCGCACCGGCCAATGGGAGCCAATCATGAATGATGTGTATGTTATAGGTGCCGGCATCCATCCCTTCGGGCGACATGAAGGCAAGACCGGCCTGGACCTCGGGGTGGATGCCACGAAGCTGGCAGTGGAAGATGGCGGCATCGAGTGGGAAGACGTGCAGGCGGCCTTTGGCGGCTCCTCAGCCTCCGGCAATGCCGATGCCGTTCTGCCGCGGATGGGGCTGACCGGTATCCAGTTCATCAATGTCGCCAATGGCTGCGCCACGGGTGGCTCTTCCATCCTGTCTGCATATTGGGCGATCAAGGCCGGGGAATTCGATACGGCCCTTGCAGTCGGGTTCGACAAACATCCCCGTGGATCGTTCAACCCTGATCCTGTCAGATATGGTCTGCCGCAATGGTATGGTGAAACCGGCATGATGCTGACGACCCAGTTCTTTGCGATGAAGATCCAGCGGTACATGCACGATTACGGGATTTCGGCGCAATCGCTGGCGGGTGTCGCGGCCAAAGCGTTCGAGAACGGCTCGAAAACCTCCCATGCCTGGCGCCGCACACCGATGGATGCCGATGCCGTACTGAATTCGCGCATGATCAGCGATCCTTTGACGCAATATATGTTCTGCAGTCCATCGGAAGGCGGGGTCGCGTTGATTCTGGCTTCGGAGAAGAAGGCGCGCGAACTGGGGCGCACACAGGTCAAGCTGAGGGCGGCGGCGCTCAAGACCCGGCCGGAAAACAGTTTCGAGGTGTTTTCACCGTCACTGTCGGTCGAGCGCGGCGAAACGCCGACCATGCTGGCAGCGCGTGCGGCGTTCGAGAAGGCCGGGGTCGGCCCCGAAGATATCGATGTCGCCCAGATACAGGATACCGAAAGCGGCGCTGAAATCATGCATATGGCCGAGAACGGGTTCTGCCGCGACGGTGAGCAGGAGCAGTGGATCGCGGAAGGACGCAGCGCGATCGGCGGCCAGTTGCCGATCAATACAGATGGCGGCTGCATCGCTTGCGGAGAGCCGATTGGCGCCTCGGGCCTGCGGCAGGTCTATGAAAATGTCCTCCAGCTTCGCGGTCAGGCAGAAAACCGGCAGGTCGAAGATCCCCGTCTGGCTTATTCGCAAGTCTACGGGGCGCCAGGGCTCTCGGCGGTCGCTATCCTCGAAAAAGGGTGATAGGACACTATTGTGCAACGCGTGGCTCAAGCGCATAGCAAGGCATACGAACTTGCGCCCGGATACTTGATAATTTGCTGAATATCCAAACCACTTACGACAGCCCTCAGATGGCCGAGAGGCGCGAACGGATTCTTCATGAAACCCGCAAGCTCATCAATGAAGAGGGGCTGGAAGGTTTCAGCATGCGCGAACTCAGCAAACGGGCGAATGTGGCGCCCAAGACACTTTACAACGCGTTTGGCGACAGGGATCGGCTGATAGGCCTGGCTATTCGCGAAATGTATGATGCCTTGCGCTATAATGTGAAATTCAAAACGTCCGACAAGACGCTTTCCGGACTGCTCGACCGGGCCATCGTGCTGAATCGGGGCAACCTCAAGGCGCGCAACTACGCAAAAGCGGTGGCGACGATTTATTTCGCGCCCGGAACGCATCCGGAGCTGCGCGACATCCTGCAGGAAATGGCAGTCGGCAATACCAGCGAATGGCTGACAGACCTCCGCACGAAAGGCCAGCTTCATGACTGGGTCGATATCGAACATCTGACGCGGCACATGGCGAACATGGAATATGCCCTGATTCTGGATTGGGCGACCGGGCGGGTAAAGGACACAGAATATCTGTTCCGTTTTGCGGAGATCGTGCTTTTCAGTGCTTTGGCTGCGACACGGGGCGAGGTTTACGAAGCCGCGGAGGCGATGATGGTGCAGATGGCCGAAACGCGTGAAGTTCCGTCATTCGGAAACCCGGTTATCGGCCACCAGAGTTCGTAGAAATTTCCTTTACCGTGACGTTCTGATCCAGAGCTTGATCGCGATTTCCGCTGGCGGCTTCACGATGCGATCTACCTCACGATAATCTACTTCACGACGCGCCAGCGCGGAATTTCTTTTCCTCTTCGCCCTCGTGCATCCATTCCCTGACCTTGGTGGCAGAGAGAGGTCTGCTGAGCAGATACCCCTGTACATTGCGGCAGCCTTCACGGCGCAGAATATCGAGCTGGTCGAATTCCTCGACGCCTTCTGCAAGGGTTTCCATGCCCAGCGCATCCGCCAGGCTCGTAATGGCGCGAATGATCGCGTGGCCGTTGCCGCCATTGGCCAGATCGGTGACGAAGGAGCGGTCGATCTTCACCTTGTCGAACGGGAAAGACCGAAGGTAGCTGAGCGAGGAATAGCCCGTTCCGAAATCATCGAGCGCGATGCGCACGCCTAGATCCCGCAGGGTGTGAAGCATCGCCAGTGTCTTTTCGACATTGGAGATGAAGATGATCGCGAAGCGGATGTTCCGTTTGCCGCGCAGAACCGCCTGCTGGCAAAACTGGCTCCGATGTCAAAGGACGTGGTGACACGCTGAACCGAACAGCTGTAGTCAGGCGGGCCCATCAGGCAGGATGGGCGGGGGAGCTCCACGCCAGGTGCCTGCTTTCCACCGTAACCAGATTTTCCGGGCGGATAAGCTCGGCATGGGTCTGGTAACCGAGCAGTTGCTGCGCCGGAATATCCTTGTTCATGATCATCACCCGCGCTTCTTCGGAGGAGAAATCCGACAGTCCGCGCGCCAGTTCGGTGCCGCTTTCGTCATAGATATGCAGCACATCGCCGCGCGAGAAATCGCCGGTTACGGAAAGCACATCATTGCGATCGATCGGATCGTCTTGATGCAGGCGAGCGGCCGCTTCTCCCGTAATGACCAAACTGCCTGCCATCTGGAGCCGGTCGGCAAGCCAGGCATCCCACAGGGAAACGGGATCGGGATTGGCGATGCATTTCGTGCATTTCCGGCTGCCGTTCAGAACAGATGTCAGCGGATAATCAGCCTCACCATTGGCGATAAAGGTGGTGCAGCCTGCGTTCTGCGCCATGTTTGCAGCCTGCAGCTTGGTCAGCATTCCGCCCGTTCCCAGCGTGCTTTTGCCGGACGCCGCCTCGATATATTCGGCGACATCTTCGACTTCCTCGATCAACTGCGCACCCTCCAGCGCAGGATCGCGGTCATACAGTCCATCCACCCCGGTCAGGATGATGAATTGATCTGCGCTCACCATCTGCGCGATTTTGGCGGCCAGCCGGTCATTGTCGCCGACCCGGATTTCCTCGGTTGTGATCGTGTCGTTTTCGTTCACGATGGGCACGATGCGGGATTGTAACAGGCGGTTTACGGTGTTGCGGGTGTTCAGGAACCTGCGGTGATCCTCGAAATCGCCCAGCGTGAGCAGAATTTGCGAAATCTGGAACCCGAATTCCAGCCCGACCTGTTTGTACGCATTCAGCAGCAACGGCATCCCGCACGCTGCGGCGGCCTGTTTATCACTCAGCCCCGCCGTTTCCGGACGCGCCCCGACCGTGTTGAGGCCCAGGGCGACCGCACCCGAGGATGCAATAATCACATCATACCCGTCGTCACGCAGGCGGGCCACGTCTTCCAGCAGGCGCTGGATAAACCCGAAGCGCGGTGTAAGCCGGTCCGTATTGGCGATCAGCGCCGAGCCGAGTTTGACAACGATCCGTTTGTTTTTTGTCATATTGAACCTGAATTCATCCTTGAATGTATCGGGACGCGATTTAATTAGGCATTTGCGGTCCCGCAACCGTGATTTGAAAACATCTCTCACTACGGTTGCGCTTAAGCGCATGAAATATAAATTGAATACTCTCGCTTAATTATTTTCTTCACACTGGTTTTAATTTATTTTGAAAATACCGGTTTTAAGGCGGGGGGCTGATCCGGAGTATTATACTAGCACAATGCTCTAAAATGATTGGCTGGTTGTTTTACGGCCGGGTGAAGGGTTATGCCGATCCGGCATATTCACCCTCTTTTAGGGCAGGGCGCCGGCCATCTAGTGAAGGCTGGCCTGGCCCGTGACATTTACGCGGACAGCAGCACGCAAGATAACAGCAGGAAGCATTATGACCGACGAAAAACTCGATCCGAAAATCCACATCACGCAACTGGGCCAGCGCGCCCGGCAGGCATCGCGGGAACTTCTGGGTGCGACCACCGAACAGAAGAACGAGGCCCTGCGCGAAGCGGCCAATGCGCTGCGCAATGCGGCATCGGACATTATCGAGGCGAATGCACAGGACGTGGAAAGCGTGCGCGGTTCCAAGCCTGAATCGTTCATCGACCGCCTGATGCTGGATGAAGATCGGATTGCCGGGATGGCGGATGCGCTGGACCAGATTGCCGAGCTGCCCGATCCGGTCGGGCGCAGGCTGGCAACATTCGATCGGCCCAATGGCCTGAAGATCGAACGGGTTGCCGTACCCATCGGCGTGATCGGGATGATTTACGAATCCCGCCCGAATGTCGGCGCGGATGCCAGTGCCCTGTGCCTCAAATCCGGCAATGCCGTGATCCTGCGCGGCGGTTCCGAAAGCCGCCGGTCCACACGCGCAATCGTCGCCTGTATGCAGGCAGGATTGAAGAAGGCGGGTCTGCCCGAAGATGCTGTCCAGACAGTCCGGACGACAGCCCGCGAAGCGGTGGCCGAACTGCTGCGCGCGGTCGATACGGTCGATCTCGTGATACCGCGCGGCGGACGGGGATTGGTGGAACTGGTGCGTGATCAGGCCAAGGTGCCTACGCTGCTGCATCTGGATGGAAACTGCCACAGCTACATTCATGAAGATGCCGATCTGGACAAGGCCGTGGCCATCGTCCGTAACGCGAAGCTGCGCCGTACCGGCGTGTGCGGCGCCACAGAGAGCATTGTTATCGACCAGGCCGTGGCAGAGCGCACGATTCCAATGATACTGGACGCCATGCCCGATTGCGAATTTCGCGGAGATGAAGCTTCGGTAGCGATAGACAGCCGGGTGAAGCCCGCGAGTGAGGAGGATTTCGATACGGAATTCCTTGACGCTGTGGCTTCGATCAAAGTGGTGCCGGGCCTTGATGAAGGGATCGATTTCGTGGCGCAGCATTCGTCCGGCCATACCGATGCAATCATCACCGAACAGGCAGAGGCCGCCCGCGTCTTCCTGAATTCTATCGACAGCGCAGTCGTGATGCACAACGTCTCCACCCAGTTTTCCGATGGCGGAGAATTCGGCATGGGCGCGGAGATCGGCATTGCGACTGGCAAGATGCACGCGCGCGGTCCCGTCGGTCTGGAACAGTTGACGAGCTTCAAATATCTCGTTCTGGGTGATGGCCAGACCCGGCCTTAGAACAGACTGAGGGCAATCTGTTTGAATCGTCCGCTGGAACGCCCGGCGGACGTGTTCAAATGTCTGAATGTCCATGTGTGTTGCAGCGTTTGCAATCGAACTTGATGCGCCAGTGGCCTAAGAGGCGGCATGTTCGATTACTTCGACGCTCTGTTGCTCGCTCGGATACAATTCGCCTTTACGGTGAGTTTCCATTTCATCTTCCCGGCCTTCTCCATCGGGCTGGCAAGTTATCTGGCGGTTCTCGAAGGGCTATGGCTGAAGACGGGCAAGCAGCTCTATCTCGACCTGTTCAAATACTGGCTCAAAATCTTCGCGATCGCTTTTGCGATGGGTGTCGTTTCCGGCATCGTGATGAGTTACCAGTTCGGCACCAACTGGTCGGTCTTCTCCGACCGGACGGGGCCGATACTCGGCCCGTTAATGGCATACGAAGTGCTGACGGCTTTCTTTCTGGAGGCAGGCTTTCTGGGGGTCATGCTGTTCGGCATGGAGCGCGTGGGCAAGAAACTGCATTTCGTGGCGACCCTGATGGTGGCGTTCGGCACGTTGATGTCCGCCACATGGATCTTGTCAGTCAACAGCTGGATGCACACGCCGGTGGGCTTCGAAATGGGTGCCAACGGGCAGTTCATGCCGGGGCCGAGCTGGTTCGACATCGTGTTCAGCCCCAGCTTTCCCTACAGGCTGTTTCACACCGTCAACGCCGCGTATCTGACGACCGCTTTCGTGGTTGGCGGGGTGGGTGCGTGGCATCTGCTGAAAGATCGTAGCAACCCGCACGCACGCAAAATGTTCTCTATGGCGATGTGGATGGCGGCCATCGTCGCCCCGATACAGATCGTCGCAGGCGACTTGCACGGGCTCAACACGCTAGAGCATCAGCCGCAAAAAGTGATGGCGATGGAAGGACATTTCGACAGCCATCCGGACGGCGCGCCGCTGATACTGTTCGGCATCCCGAACAGCGAGGAAAAGCGGGTCGATTACAAGATCGAAGTTCCCAAACTGTCTTCGCTGATATTGAAGCACGATCTGGATGCACCGATGGCCGGGCTGGACACCATCCCCGACAGCGAAGAACCGCCCGTCGGCGTCGTGTTCTGGTCGTTCCGCATCATGGTCGGGCTGGGCTTTGCCATGATGGGCATCGGCCTGTGGAGCGTGTTCGCGCGGTGGCGCAAATCGCTGTATGAATGGCCGTGGCTGCACCGTGCTGCTCTGGTCATGGGGCCGTCCGGTTTTATTGCGGTTCTGGCCGGCTGGATCACGACCGAGGTGGGCCGGCAACCCTATGTCGTTTATAATCTGATGCGCACATCAGAGGCAGCCTCGCCGCTCGATGCGCCGGCCGTGGCTGCTTCGCTGGTGGCTTTTGTCATTGTCTATTTCGCGGTCTTCGGCATCGGCGTGTGGTATATCCTGCGATTGATGGGACACACCCCGCATATCGATGAAACAGGTGTGAAAGAGGGCGATGGTGCCCCGATCCGCACGGCGGGGATTACGCCCGGCCCCACGCAGAACCCGGGCCATTCGGGGCGCCTTCCCTCTGGCAAGGAGGAAGTGTGATGGACCTTACCGTTATCTGGGGCTTCATCATCGCCTTTGCGGTGTTTGCCTATGTTGTGATGGACGGGTTCGATCTGGGCATCGGCATCCTGTTCCCCACATTCGATGCAGGGCCCGAGCGGGACCGGGCGATGAATTCCATCGCCCCTGTCTGGGATGGCAATGAAACCTGGCTGGTGCTGGGCGGCGGCGGATTGTTCGCGGCCTTCCCGCTGGCCTATGCCGTAATCCTTCCGGCAACCTATCCGCTGATTATTGCCATGCTGCTGGGCCTTGTCTTTCGCGGTGTGGCTTTCGAATATCGCTGGCGCGATCCGGCCCACCGGCAATTCTGGGATATGGCCTTCACGGGTGGATCTTTCGTTGCTGCGATGGCACAGGGGATGACACTGGGTGCATTGCTACAGGGCATTGAAATCACCGGCCGCGCCTATTCCGGCAGCTGGTTTGACTGGTTCACACCCTATACCTTGCTGACGGGGCTGGGGACGGTTGCAGGCTACGCTCTGCTGGGCGCAACGTGGCTGGTGTGGAAGCTGGAAGGGCCCAGCCAGAACCACGCGCGAAAGCTGGCAAAGCGCGCTGCGTGGGCGACATTTGCACTAATGGGCGCGGTCAGCCTCTATAATCTGCTGCTGAATGACGATTATGCCGCCAAATGGCTGACTGCGCCGGAAATCTATTTCGCCGCGCCGGTCCCGGTGCTGACGGGGATAACCGCGCTGCTGCTGATCCGGTCGCTCAAGACGGAACGGCACAGCAAACCGTTTTGGCTGGCGCTGGCTTTGTTCTTTTTCGGCATGGCCGGTCTGGGGATTACCATGTGGCCCTATGTCGTGCCGCCCGGCCTCACGCTGTGGGATGCGGCCGCGCCCGAGCGCAGCCAGATTTTCATGCTGGTGGGCGTTGCAATCACCATGCCCCTGATCTTGGCCTATACCGCATGGGCCTATTGGGTGTTCCGGGGGAAGGTGGGCGACGAGGGGTATCATTAATGGGCGGTTCTACCGAACCCGCCGCGCCCCTCTGGCGGCGTCTGGCATGGATGGCTGCGATCTGGGCCATGAGTGTAGGCGTGCTGGGTATTGTCGCATGGATACTGCGCAGTTGGCTGAACCCCTGACTTCGATGCGGGGCTGCCCCGCCAAGCATATTGCCACACGTGTGGTTAGGAGCGGCGGCTGATAGCGGCGGCTGGACTTAGCAGGCAGCATGGCGGCCAAGGGTAAAGCCAGAGGGAACCTGCCCTGTCTGCGGGGCGCTGAGGGCGCCGTTTTCCAGCACGCAACGGGCAGTCAGGCTGTCCGGCCCTGAACCGCCACGGATCAGCCGGAGGCGCTGTCCTGCAAATGCGCAATGACGCGCCGCATCGCATCTATATCGTCTGCCGGCAGTTCCGGGCTGTTCGAAGCGGCCAGCGCCTGTTCCAGCGTTGCGGCCGCCAGCGCCAGACGCTGCGCCCCTGTCCGGTTGTTTACGTCGTCTGCATCGCCCGCACTGCCGCGTGGCCGATGATCGGCATAGCGGCCGCCATGAAACAGCAGGGGCGCTTCGTCGCGGGCTTCGAAATCGACCACTTCGCCGACGATGATAATGTGGTCTCCGCCGTCATACTGGTGGCGGGTAGCGCATTCGAACAAAGCGGCGTGTTCGGCAAATACGGGTGATCCCAGCTTGCCGCGATCCCAGTCCATTCCGCCGAACTTGTCCTCGCCCGTCTTGGCGAAGCGGTTCGACAGCGCTTCCTGGCTGGCGGCCAGAACATGCACCGCGAAATGCCCGCTATCGGCAAAGGCCGCGCGAGAATTGCTGTCCTTTGCCAGCGACCATAGCACCAGCGGCGGATCGAGGCTGACGGAATTGAAGCTGCTGGCGGTGACACCCACGGGATTGCCCTGATCGTCCAGTGTGGTGGCAATCGTCACGCCGGTCGCAAACGATCCCAGCGCCTGCCTGAAGGACTGCTGGTGATCGACGTCCATCGCGCTGGGTGGGGAAGGGGTGCTGGTCACTTGGCACATCTATGCGCGGGTGGAACACGGTTCAATGCGCAATCGCCCGTGCGCGCTGCTTCATCGCGCACATAGCAGGTCGGGCATTCCACCGAAGGCCGGTCCATCCTGACGGGCTAGCTTCCGGTGAATTCGGCTTTCTGCTTCTTCAGGAAAGCCGCCGCGCCGATCGCGGCATCATGACTGCCGCCCGCCACGCGCTGGCCTTCCGCTTCTGCGAGCAATGTCGAGCTGAAACCGCTTTCCAGTCCTTTACGCAATGTCTGCTTCATCTGGCCCAGCGCCACAGTCGGCCCGTTCGCAAGTTTCTGCGCCAGTGCCTCTGCCTCCTGCATCAGCGCGTCGTCTTCAACGCATTTGTAGATCAGGCCGATGCGTTCGGCTTCCTCGCCATGAATCCGCTCTCCCAGCATCATCATGCGGGTGGCCTGCGCCAGCCCGACCAGACGCGGGAGCATCCAGCTGGAACCGCCATCGGGCACCAGACCGATATTCACGAAGGCCTGCAGGAAATACCCGCTTTTGCCGGCAATGACGAAATCGGATGCCAGCGCAAGGGAGCAGCCCACACCGGCCGCCGGGCCGCCAACAGCAGCGATGACCGGCACGGGCAAATTGGCCAGCATCTGGATCATCGGATTAAAATGCGACTGCAGGACCGTGTAGGACCGTGCGCCGCCAGTGATCGCACTGTCGGACTGCGCCGCCAGATCGGCACCGGAGCAGAAGGCCCGCCCCTCGCCGGAAATCAGCACCGCGCGCGCGCCATCCAAATCGCGGGCAGCAGCGAAAATCTCGTCCGCCATTTCGGGCGGGCAGGCATTCAGCCGGTCGGGCCGGTTGAGGGTAATTTTGAGGACATTGCCTTCCCGTTCTGCGCGAATGGTTTCGTACGACATCGTTTGCTCCCTGAATGATATGGCGGGCATTACTGGCAGCACATGGTGCGCCCGTCGACCCGTCGATTGTGCAGCCTGCCGTGGCAGGTGTTTTCGAAACGTCAGCGGTCCTGAAAGTCCGGGTCGCGCTTGCCGACAAAAGCATCGACTGCTTCGTGATGATCCTGTGTATGATGCGCCAGCGCCTGATAGGCGGCGGACAGTTCCAGCAGCGGGCCCAGCTTCATGTCCTGCCCTTCGCGCAGCAGCCGTTTGGCCATGCGGGTGGAATGGCCGGGATTGACCGCGATGGCACCTGCCACTTCGATGGCACGGGACAGGCATTGGTCCTGCGGCACGGATTCGCTGATCAGCCCGAACTCGAGCGCCTTCGCCGCATCGATGATTTCGCCGGTCAGGGTCATTTGCGTGGCGCGCGCCATGCCGATGATGCGGGGCAGCAACCATGCGCCGCCGTCGCCGGGGATGATGCCCAGTTTCACGAACGTTTCGCCAAAGATCGCTTTCTCGCTGCCGATTCGGATATCGGCCATGCAGGCAAGATCGAGCCCGGCACCGATGGCCGGCCCGTTCACAGCGGCCACCACCGGCACTTCCAGTTCGTACAGCGCGGTGGGGATCAACTGGATGCCGGTGCGATAGCGGTTGCGAATTTCGTAGGGGCTGCCGGCAAACATACCTTCCTTGTTCGCCATATCCTTCACATTGCCGCCTGCGCAGAATGCGCTGCCTTCGCCGGTCAGCACGATCGCCCGCACGCTGCGGTCGCGCGTCATGTCGGCGCAGAACTGGACGATTTCCTCGCTATGCGCGGTTTCGGAAATGGCGTTGCGGGTTTCGGGACGATTGAGGCTGGCTATAACGACAGCGTCATCGCGCTTTATTTTTAAAAAAGGTTCCATAGTGGCCTGCTAGGTTGCAAAGGCCTGTGCCGCAAACCTAAAAGTATCACCATAAGGAGTTTTCCCCCTGTTCGATACTCTCACTCTCGCCGCCATTCCCCCTGAAGACGAGGCGTTGCGCGCACAAGTGCGCGGTCTGGCCGAAGAATCGGTGGCTGATATGTCGTTGGCGCAGCGATCACGGTCGTGGTCGGGCTTCGATGCGGAGTTCAGCCGAAAGCTGGGGCAGGCGGGGCTGCTGGGGCTGACCCTTCCGACCGAATATGGCGGGGGCGGACGCGGGCCGTTTGCGCGGTTCGTGGTGGTGGAGGAATTGCTCGCCGCTGGCGCTCCGGTGGCGGCGCACTGGATTGCCGACCGGCAGAGCGCACCGCTTATCCTCAATTTCGGCACAGAAGCACAGCGCCAGAAATACATCCCCGCGATCTGCCGGGGCGAACTGTTGTTCTGCATCGGGATGAGCGAGCCCGGCAGCGGGTCCGACCTTGCGTCTGTCCGCACACGGGCAGAGCGCACCGACGAAGGCTGGCGATTGAACGGCCAGAAAATCTGGACCACCAATTCGGTGCATTCCGATTACATGATCGCGCTGGTCCGCACGTCGGGCACCAGCGACGACCGGCATCGGGGATTGTCGCAAATCATCGTCGATCTGAAGGCCCCCGGCGTGGATATCCGCCCGATCACCGATCTGGCAGGCGATGCCCATTTCTCCGAAGTGTTCTTCGACAATGTCGAACTGGCCGAGGACGCGTTGATCGGTGAAGAAGGCGGCGGCTGGCAGCAGGTCGTGGCGGAGCTGGCATTCGAGCGCAGCGGGCCGGAGCGGATTTATTCCAGCATCGTGCTGTTCGATGCATGGCTGGCACATTTGCGGGGCGCAGGCCGCAGCGATCCTGCGACAACCGCGCTGGTTGGCGGATTTATGGCGAAACTGGCCGCGCTGAGAGCGATGTCGCTGGCCTGCACCGGTCAGTTGGCTGCGGGCGAAAGCCCGGTGGTCGAAGCTTCGGTGGTCAAAGACCTCGGGACGGCTTTCGAGCAGGCTCTGCCTCTGGCCATCGGCGACGATCTGGCGGCCTATCCTGACGAGCCGGTCAGCGAGGAATTGCAGGCCGCGCTGACATTCGTGACCCATATCGCGCCCAGCTTCTCGCTGCGTGGCGGAACACGGGAAATCTTGCGCGGGATTATCGCGCGCGGGCTGGGGCTGAGATAGGGGGCTTCGACAATGGTAAACAACGAATTTCTTGAACCGTTCGAGCAGATGCTGGGCGAAGTTTTCCCGCCCGCTGCGGTGCGCGCCATAGAGGCGGGTGCCAGTGACACAGGCGGCGGCGAGGCCGCGATGCAGGCGGTGGAGGAATCCGGTTTCCTCGATGCCTTGGTGGCAGAGGATGCAGGCGGTGCGGGGCTGGCAATCGCCGACGTTGCGCCGTTATGGATGGCATTGGGCCGCCATGCCGTGCCCGCCCCTGTGGGCCAAACCATGATAGAGCGGGCAGCTGGTGACAGCGACACGGACAAGCGCGCGAACGCCAACGCACTGCTCCGGGCGGCTTTGATCGCAGGCGCTGCGGGGAGGTTGCTCGACATGGCCGTTGCCTATGCCAACGAGCGGGTCCAGTTCGGCAAACCCATCGGCAAACAGCAGGCGTTGCAGCAGAACCTGGCCGTTATGGCGCAGGATGTCGTGGCGGTTCGTCTCGCGGTCGAATTGGCAGCGAGCAAGGGCTGGCCGGATATGGCGCAGGCAGCCACCGCCAAGTCAGTCGCTGCCGAAGCAGCACCGCGCATTGCCAACACCGCCCACGCAGTGTTCGGCGCGATCGGCATCAGTGCCGAACATGATCTGGGCCTCTATACCCGCGCGATACACCGCTGGCGGTTGGAAGGCGGGGCCGAAACGCTGTGGTCGCGCCAACTGGGGGCCGCGGTTCTCGCCAGCACCCAGCCGAGCGTCGACTGGGTGCGCGAGACGTTATTCTAGCAGGCCGGAATTCTGGCAAGACCGCATTCTGACAAAAACGGGCGGCCAAGCCGATCGCAAGACCGACTGGCCGCCCGCAGTAATCGCCGCCCGCAGTGACGCGGCCTTCAGGCCGTATGACCGAGGGTATCGCACCCCGTCCAGGGTGCGATACTAACCCCTAAACCCTCTCTACAATAATGGCCGGGGCCATGCCGCCAGCGGCGCACATGGTGATCAGGCCGCGCTTTTTGTTCTGGCGTTCCAGTTCATCGACCACGGTGCCGATCAGCATGGAGCCGGTCGCACCGATGGGGTGGCCCAGAGCAATCGCGCCGCCGTTTACATTGACCTTGTCCCAGTCAAGATCGAGATCGCGGACGAACTTGGCCGCGACCACGGCGAATGCTTCGTTGACTTCGAACAGGTCGATATCGTCCAGCGTCAGACCGGCGCGCTCCAGCACTCGCTTGGCAGCAGGAACAGGCGCGTTGAGCATCAGTGTCGGATCATCGCCCATATTCGCCGTCGCCACGATTTTCGCGCGCGGCTTCAGGCCATGCTTGTCGCAATATTCTTTCGACGCGATCAGAACCGCCGCTGCACCGTCGACCACGCCGGAGCTGTTGCCGGCATGGTGGAAATGCTGAATATCCAGATCGGGGTATTTCTTCTGAATCAGCCCGCGGAAAGTTGTGCCTTCCTTGTCCAGCGGCATGTCAGCGATCTTGGGGAAGGCAGGTTCCAGCTGGGCCAGCGTTTCCATTGTCGTCTGCGGCCGCGGGAATTCTTCCTTGTCGAGGATGGTGTTCCCCTCGTCATCCACCACCGGAACAACCGATTTGTCGAAGCGGCCTTCCTTAATCGCCTGCGCGGCACGCTGCTGGCTGCGATAGCCGACTTCGTCCAGCTCTTCGCGGGTAAAGCCTTCCATGCTGGCAATCGCATCGCCGCATACGCCTTGGTGGCTTTGCGGGTGTTTGGCCTGAAGGCGCTCGTTATAACTGCCCATCATCGGCGGTGCGAGCCCGGCTGCCATCTTGTCCTTGGCCATCTGCGCAGTCAGGCTCATCATTTCCGTGCCGCCGGCAACCACGCAATCGGCCATGCCTGACATAACCTGCGCTGCTGCAAGGTTCACAGAAGTGATGCCGCCGCCGCAGAACCGGTCCAGTGTCATACCGCTGCTGGTGACATCGTATCCGGCGTCCAGCGCGGCCATCCGGCCCATATCGCCCCCCTGCTTGCCGTCTTGCGTGGAAACGGACCAGATCACGTCATCGACCGTTTTGGTGTCGATGCCATTCCGTTCTGCAATGGCTTTAAGCACGGTTGCGGCAAGATGCTGGGGATGTTCGGCCGCCAGCGCGCCTTTGCCCTGTTTGCCGATCCCGCGCGGGGTACGCACGGCGTCGACGATGTAGGCTGTATGGGGCTGGGAAGATGCTTCGGTAGTCATGGGAATCGGTCCTCTCTCTTTTTGTAGGTTGACGTTTTCGTAAAGGCTCGGCAGCAATGCAACAAGAAAAGTTTCAAAATGCTACGGAGAGACGAAATGAGTGATACCGGAACTGACGAACTGCTGGCCGAAGTACGTGATGGCGTCCTGATCATGACGATCAACCGACCCGAAGCGAAGAACGCCATGACCAAGGCGATTTCCGAAGGCATCGCTTCCCAGCTCGACCGGTTGGACGAAGACGACGATTTGCGAGTCGCCATTCTGACCGGCGCGGGCGGCACATTCTGTTCCGGCATGGATTTGAAGGGTTTCCTGCGCGGCGAGAGCCCCAGTATAGAGGGTCGCGGTTTTGGCGGCCTGACTCAGCAGAAGCCGGTCAAACCTCTGATCGCCGCGGTCGAAGGTTATGCCTTGGCAGGTGGACTCGAGCTGATGATTGCATGCGATCTGGTGGTGGCCAACAGCAAGGCAAAATTCGGCATCCCCGAGGCGAAGCGCGGTCTTGCCGCCGCTGCTGGCGGACTGATGGTTCTGCCTGATCTGATCCCGCACAAAGTGGCGATGGAACTGGCTTTGACCGGTGATTTCATCGATTCGGCCCGCGCTTACGAGCTGGGCCTGATCAACCGCGTCACCGAAGGCGATGCGCTGGAGGGCGCGCTGGAACTGGCCAAGGCAATCACCGCCAACGGCCCCATCGCCGTACGCGTATCCAAGCAGATCGTGGACGAATCGCGCGGCTGGGATCTCGACAAACGCTATGAACATCAGGCCAAGCTGCTGCCCCAGGTCTTCGCGTCAAAGGATGCGCAGGAAGGCAGCAAGGCCTTCGCCGAGAAGCGTGCCCCCAACTGGCAGGGTAAGTAAGTCCTATGGCCGGACCACTCGACGGAATCCGCATAATCGAATTCGCCGGGATCGGCCCCGGTCCGTTTTGCGGTATGATGCTGGCCGATCACGGTGCGGAGGTTATCCGCGTCGATCGTGCCAGCGGCGGGCGGGGCGGCAGTCAGCCGATCTCAAGCAAGGATGTGCTGGCCCGTGGCCGCAAATCAATCGCGCTGAACTTAAAGACGGAGGAGGGCGTTGCGCTGGCCCGCAAGCTGTGCGCCAGCGCCGACGGGATTATCGAGGGATTCCGCCCCGGTGTGATGGAGCGGCTGGGCCTTGGCCCGGATGAACTGCTCTCCGATAATCCCCGCCTCGTTTATGGCCGGATGACGGGGTGGGGGCAGGACGGCCCCTATTCCCCCTATGCCGGGCACGATATCAACTACATCGCTCTCGCCGGAGCACTCGCGCATTTCGGACGCGCCGGGGGCAAGCCGACCCCGCCGATCAATATGGTCGGCGATTTTGGTGGCGGCGGGATGATGCTCGCTTTCGGCATGGTCTCGGCCTTGCTGGGCGTGGCGCGCGGCGGGCCCAATGGAGGCGGGGGTCAGGTGATCGATGCCGCGATGACCGATGGCACGGCGGTGCTGATGGGCATGATGCACGGTATGAAAAACACCGGTGTGTGGCGCGAGGAACTGGGCGTTAATCTGCTCGATACCGGTGCGCATTTCTACGACACGTATGAAACTGCGGACGGAAAATTTGTTTCCATCGGCAGTATCGAACCGCAATTCTATGCCGAGCTGCGCAGGCTGGCCGGTCTGGCAGACGACAGCGATTTCGATGCGCAGATGGTCCCGGCAAACTGGGATGCGCTGAAGGCCAAATTGACCGCGTTGTTCAAGACCAAGACCCGCGACGAGTGGGACGCTCTAATGGAGCATACAGACGTTTGCTATGCTCCGGTGCTGACGATGACCGAGGCCGCGTCGCATCCGCATAACGTTGCCCGCGAGACTTTCATCGAAGTGGCGGGCGATACACAGCCTGCACCCGCGCCGCGTTACTCCGCAACGCCAACGGCGAAGCCTGCGCCAGCGCCCATGCCTGGCGACCAGACCGATGACATTCTTGCTTCGCTCGACATTGATGAAACCGAACGTCATGCCCTGCGCGAAGTAGGGACGGTCGGCTAAAAGGACCATTCCACCCATGCTGAATACCGCCACCCGCTTTGCCTATAATGACGATCACGAGGCGTTTCGCGATACAGTCCGCAAGGTGCTCGCCGAACATGTGGAGCCGTTCCTCGACCAGCACGAGGAAGAGGGGATTGTCGGCCGCGAGGCGTGGAAAGCTGTCGGCGATGCAGGAATGCTGTGCCCGACCGTCGCAGAGGAGCATGGCGGCCTCGGCCTCGATTTCGGGTTCAACTGCGTGGTGAATGAAGAGCTGGCCTATCTCGGCACATCCGCCGGATTCACCCTGCAAAGCGACATCACCGTCAATTATCTCGAGCGATTGGGCAGTCCGGAGCAGAAAGCCAAATATCTGCCGGGCCTTGTTTCGGGAGAGATCATCGCGGCCATTGCGATGACCGAACCCGGTGCGGGGTCCGACCTTCAGGGCGTGCGAACGACCGCTGTGGCCGATGGCGATGATTACATTATCAATGGCTCGAAAACCTACATCACCAATGGTCAGAACGCCGATGTCGTAATCGTAGTGGCCAAGACCGATCCGAGCCAGGGTGCCAAGGGGACCTCGCTTGTTCTGGTCGATGCCGGCACCCCCGGTTTCGAAAAAGGGCGCAATCTCGACAAGATCGGTCAGCACGGTGCCGATACATCGGAACTGTTCTTCAGCGATGTCCGAGTTCCTAAATCCAATTTGCTGGGCGGCGAGGGCCGCGGCTTCGTTCATCTGATGCAGGAATTGCCGCAGGAACGCCTGTCCATCGCGGTCGGCGCGCAGGCCGGTGCCCAGCGCGCTTTCGACGAAGCGGTGAATTTCACAAAAGATCGCAAGGCGTTCGGCAAGACAGTGTTCGAGTTCCAGAACACCCGTTTCACACTGGCGGACCTGAAGGCGAAACTGCAAGTCGGCTGGGCCCATCTGGATTGGGCCATCGTCCGTCACCTGCGCGGTGAACTGACCACCGGAGAGGCAAGCGCAGCCAAGTTGTGGCACACGGACCTGCAATGGGAAATCTGCGACGCGGCGCTGCAGTTGCATGGCGGCGCAGGCTACATGAATGAATACGCCATCGCCCGGCTATGGAGAGACGCCCGCGTCCAGCGTATTTATGGTGGCACAAGCGAGATCATGAAAGAAGTGGTGAGCCGCGAGGTTTGAAGCGTCTCTGTTCGCAGCGGGGCCGATTGCGCAATGCCCGATAAAGCCGTTTGCTTGATCGAAACAGACTGTCCGCAAACGATCCATTTGCGGGCGTTTATAGGTGGACAGCGTTCTTCGAAAAAATGGCAAAAAACGAACTGATCTTCAGGCAGCAACCAACATCGGCTTGGTGGGTTTCGCAAAGATAAATTGGTTTCGGCCCGACGTTTTCGCTTCGTAAAGCGCCTTGTCGGCAATACGAAAAATCGTTTCCAGATCGGCCTCATGCGTATTTTCGAGGAAATGCAGACCCATGCTGATGGTCACCTGGCCGACAGCATGACCGGTATCGTCGAAATTGCCTGCGGCACAACTGTCCACCAGCCGTTGTGCAAGACGCGCTATCCCTTCTTCGGTTCTGGCGGATATCAGTAAGACGAATTCTTCCCCTCCCAAGCGCGCGAGATAGTCGCCGCGGCGACACTGGCCGCTCATGATTGCCGCCACTCGCGCCAACACCCTATCCCCCACGTCATGGCCGTACCGATCATTCACTTTTTTAAAATGATCGATATCGGCAATGCCCAGCGCCCATACTTTGTCGCGTTTTTCATCGTGTGCGCAAAGTTCGGAGAATACTTTTGAAAAGGCGCGGCGATTCGGGAGGCCCGTCAACTCATCGGTGTAGGCCATATCCTCTAGCCCTTGCCTGACCAGCAGCGCATCGTCGCGTTCGCGCCGCACCTGCAGAGCGCGATATCCGACGATGAGGCTGACTGCGAAGATCTCAATTAGAATTGCGAAGTAGAATCCGAAATCGAAAATCGGCAGGTGGTCGATCCAGCCTAAAGCGCGGATAATCCGGCTCATGGCGATTGCGACACCCACTGAAAGACCCATCAATTGCAGTAAAGCAAGCCGGTCGCCCTTAACGGCGCATCGGAGCAGATTACCGACAGCTGTCAGCGCCATAATCCCATAGACGACGTGAAAGACTAATGAGCCTGTAAGTGACAGTTGATCAGCGAAGATCACGATAATCGTCGTCGTGATCAAGGTGGTCCAGGCCATGCACTTCAGTGAAAAAGCGCCCCATTCTCCTAGCAGATTAGGATTGCAGAGCGATCGGATGAGCATACAGCCGGCATAGGCCAAAACAGCCAGCGCCATGAAGGCAATCCAGGATCTGTCCACCAGCGTCGCCGCAGGAAACAAATCGAATATCTGGCCCGACCAACAGATATGATTCACCAGAAAGGCCACTGCAATCAGGCTGTGGTAGAAAACAAACCGTTGACGCATCATGATAAAAAACAGGAAACTCAGAAGCAGCGGCGTGAGTAGAAATCCGGTCACCAGCATGCTGACCAACTCGCCCTGTTCGTGCAACGCAAGGTCATACTCGGCATCGACCAACTCGATATCGTGCCAGTTGGATGGATCCCACGGATTCTCTGCGCTGATCAGGACCGTTTCGGGAAATTGGCCATTGCGACCGACCAAAGGCAAGGCGACCGCGTATGGGGAGCGCCAGTTCTCAGTCATGGCAGCCTGATCATAACGGTTCGTCTGTGTGCTTCCGTCGGGGTATATGGTGTGCAGCGTCACCGCCCCTTGGCGCGCAGCACGAAAGCGCATGACGGGCTCGGCCATGTTATCGTGCAAATTGCCAATATCGGCGACGAGCCAAAGCATATCGGTTTTGTTGGTGAACTTGCCGGTGCCGCAATCGAATGCGGGGCGTAGTTTTAAAATTTCTTCCGGACTTGCCGTGGCGTGACCCGCCAAGCTGCAAACGCGATTGCTGAAGTTCACTATGGACGAACTATTTGCCATCGCCGATGATGCTGCGAATGAAAGCAAGCCGATCAGCAAGAGCCACAAAACAGAACGCGATTTCATGATTGCTCCAGCCAATTCGGACAATATTCCCGTATTGCGACTGGACTGGTGCTAAGATATCATGGTTTAAATGTAGTAAATAGCCGGTCCTGACATAGAGCGAGCCAGCATCCGGTCAGTTTATAGAGTGACACTTTCCGGAGATGTGCCTTCAGAGTCCGCCCGCCGTTCTTCAGCAAAATGGACCTAGACCTCTATAGTAGCTAACTAATCTGGCTGAAAGTGGCCCAGCCGCTTTCCACCCCGAGTCGGATTTTGAGTGTCACCAAGCTACAGATTGAATGCAGCCGTCTGCGAACCTTACCCAATAAACCCGCTCACCTCGCTCACGAAATCCTCGAACCGGTCGTGATGCACCCAGTGTCCTGCGCGTTCGTAGGCGCTCACCGACACGTTATTGCCGAAGTGTTTCATTCGGCCATCCTTCTCCGGATTGCTCGCCCAGCTGTCGTTGCCGTAAACCAGCAGGGTAGGGCAGCTCACACGGCCCCATAGTTCTTCCATTTGCTCCAGCGTCAGATCGTCCGGCGGCCATGCGTGCAGGTGGGGATCGAATTTCCAGCTATAGGTGCCGTCCTCGTTGCGAATAACGGCGTGCAGAGTCAGATGCTCAGCCTGTTCGCGCGACAGATAGCTGTTCGCTTCGTGCATCCGGTCCAGCGCGATTTCAAATGTGTCGTATTTGCGAATTTGGCGCGAGCTGGCTTCGCGCTTCTTGTCGATCCATTTTGTATGGCGTTCATACCAGGGGGTCTTCCCCTGTTCCTCTTGCACTTTCGGGCTGGGGCCAAGGCCTTCTATCGCCACCAGCTTCTTCACCAGATCGGGGTACATCCCGGTAAAGCGCATGGCGACGTTTCCGCCCAGCGAATGTGCAACTATGGTTACGGGTGCCAGCTCAAGCTGATGCACAAGCTGCGCCAGATCATAGACGTAAGAGCCGGTCGTATAAACGCCGGTATTGGTCCACTCGCTGTCACCATGCCCGCGCAGATCGGGGCAGATGACGTGCCAGTCCTCGCGCAGCCGCTCTGCCGTCCAGTCCCAGCTGCGGCAATGGTCGCGCCCGCCATGAAGCAGGATCAGCGGGGGGGCATCTTTGTTGCCCCAATCGGCATAATGCAGCCGCGTACGCTGGCTGATGAAGGTCTGCGAGGTGGGCCCGATCAGCTCCATAAAATTTTCCTGTTAGATATAGTCTTCGGAACGCGTTGCGAACTGCTACCGATTATGTAGGGTGCATGGCAACACACAAGAGAGAGGAATCCCAATATGCCCGCAGTCAATATTGCCCAGCCCGAATTCATGGAAGACGAGGAAATCTCGATTTTCGCAGACGCGGTAGGCAAGTTCTATCAGGACAAGGCGCCTGAAAAGCGTGTGCTGAAATGGCGGGAAGAAGGCCAGGTTGAACGTGGCTTCTGGAACGAAGCGGGCGAAGCGGGCCTGCTTGGCACGTCGGTGCCGGAAGAATACGGCGGTCATGGTGGCGACTTCCGGCATGAAATGGTCGTGATCGACCAGCAGGCGAAGCACGATGTCGAGGGTTTCGCCGCGAGCCTGCACAACACCATTATCCTACCCTATCTCGTGCGCCACGGCACTGAAGAGCAGAAGAAGAAATATCTGCCCAAGCTGGTCACCGGCGAACTGGTGAGCGCCATCGCGATGACTGAGCCGGGCGTTGGCAGTGATTTGCAGAATATCACCACCACCGCTCTGAAAGACGGCAATGGCTACCGCATCAACGGGGCCAAAACGTACATTTCCAATGGCCAGACGGCAGACTTCATTATTGTGGTCGCGAAAACCGATCCGAAGGAACGGGCCAAAGGTATCTCGCTGATGCTGCTGGAAACAGACGGCGCAGACGGTTTTCAACGCGGTAAGAAGCTCGACAAAATCGGGCTGGATGCCGCCGATACATCGGAACTGTTCTTCGACAATGTGTTTGTTCCGGGCGATGCCGTGCTTGGCGGGGAAGAAGGCAAGGGTTTCTACCAGCTGATGGGCGAATTGCCGCAGGAGCGCCTGATTATTTCAATGGGCGCAATGACTGGCATCGAAAAAGCGCTCGAAGTGACGTTGGAATTCGTCAAGGAGCGCAAAGCGTTCGGACAGACCATCTGGGATTTCCAGAACACGCAGTTCGTTATGGCAGAGCTGAATGCGCGCGCCACCGCTGCGCGGGTATTCGTCAATCACTGCATCGCCCAGCATCTCGAGGGCAAGCTGGACGTACCCACCGCCTGTATGGCGAAGCTGATGGTCACCGAATTGCAGAGCGAAGTGGTGGACAAGTGCCTCCAGTTCCACGGCGGTGCCGGCTACATCAACGATTACCCGATCGCCCGGATGTACCGTGATTGCCGCATCACGCGCATTTTTGGCGGTTCGAACGAAGTTATGAAGATGGTGATCGCGCGCAGCATGTAGTCGCGCCGGGGAAACATGTGGCTTCCCTGCCGTTCTGGAGTATCAGGGGAGCCAACCATGAGCCATGGTAAGGAGCCGGAAAGCCTGAAAGATGTCGTTGGTGGCATCGAAGGGTTGGGCGAAGAGAAGAAGGACGTGACGCTGGGCGATGCGCTGGATGCATTCGGCCATCGCAGTTTCTCGCCCCTGTTGATCGTCTTGCCACTGGTGGAGCTGAGTCCGCTGGGCGGCATTCCCGGCTTCCCGACCGTGCTTGCCGTTATTATCAGCCTGATTGCCCTGCAATTGCTGATGGGGCGCAGCCACGTATGGCTACCCGATTTCGTCCAGAGCCGTAGTGTGGATGGTAAGAAACTGGCCAAAGCCATGAGCAAGTTGAACAGGACTGCGGAATGGATCGATCGCCGGATAGGAGACCGGCTGGACTGGATGTTGAACAACCCGTGGCCCAAACTGGCCGCACTGCTGATATTAATGCTGTGTCTGTCCGTGCCGCCACTGGAGTTTATACCCTTTGCCAGTTCTGTCCCGATGCTGGCGGTTGCCTGCGTGGGGCTGGCGCTGCTGGTGCGGGATGGATTGCTTCTTCTGTTGGCAATGATTGCTGGCGGCGGGTCGATGATTTTTGCGATAGCAACGTTGCTGTCCGGTTCAGCCTCCGGTTGATTTGAACTCTCTTTCTCTGTCCGCGTGCGGCGGTGGCGAGGGGGGCATTCGGTATATCCGCCCGAGGCTGGCGTATGGGTAATCGCGTTGGCTCTCGGCAGCGGGGCGAGTGAAGGGCAGCTTTGTCACAGTACCAACGTAGCTGATCTGTCAGTCGGCTTTGTTTTTCTGGTCACCGCTCCGAACCGGATGGAAAAACCTCCCCAGTCTGGAGATCCTGCCAGCGACGCCTGGTTTATCGTCGGTCGGGTCAATGTGTTCTGCCGCGCTTATGCGCCAGATCAACGGTAAACGGCACGCCCGCTTCACTTAGACCTTCAGGCTAACTTGCCATTCACAGGGCCGCGCCTACATATCGTTCATCACACAAAGGACTCAGCAAGCGCGATGAGCGATAATAATCAGCCCGAAGAACCCGGCCAGGGTGGCCCGAATCCCTGGATGAAGAGCCTGATGCTGTGGGGCGGGATATTCCTTGCTCTGCTGCTGGTCGTATCCATGTTCGGCAATTCCGGTCAACCTGCAGGTACACAGATCGGTTATTCCGATTTCCGCGACCGGGTTACCGCAGGCACTGTCGAGTCCGTCCAGATTTCGCCTGACCGGATTACAGGCACCCTGAAAAACGAAAGTGTTTTTACAACGGTTCCCGTGGCCAATGACGCCGAACTGACAACTTTGTTGCAGGAAAACGGCGTGGAGTATTCCGGCGTTGAGGCGGAAGAGCCCAACCTGCTGCTTTATATCCTGATCCAGTCGCTTCCGTTTATCCTCATCCTCGGCATCGCTTTTTTCGCTCTGCGCCAGGTCCAGAAGGGCGGAGGCGCGGGCGGAGCAATGGGTTTTGGCAAATCCAAGGCCAAGATGCTGACCGAAAAACAGGGCAAGGTGACGTTTAACGACGTTGCCGGTATCGACGAAGCACGTGAGGAACTGGAGGAAATTGTCGAGTTTCTGAAGGACCCCTCGCGGTTCTCCAAGCTGGGCGGCCAGATTCCGAAGGGCGCGCTGCTTGTCGGTTCGCCCGGTACCGGTAAGACGCTGTTGGCCCGCGCCATCGCTGGCGAGGCGGGTGTGCCGTTCTTTACCATCTCAGGCTCCGACTTTGTCGAGATGTTCGTTGGCGTGGGCGCAAGCCGTGTGCGCGATATGTTCGAGCAGGCGAAAAAGAACGCGCCCTGCATCGTATTTATCGATGAAATCGATGCCGTTGGCCGCAGCCGTGGTGGTGGCCTCGGCAATTCGAACGACGAGCGCGAGCAGACACTGAACCAGCTGCTGGTCGAGATGGATGGTTTCGAAGCCAATGAAGGCATCATCATCATCGCTGCGACCAACCGTCCCGACGTTCTGGACCCAGCACTGCTGCGTCCGGGCCGGTTCGACCGCCAGGTGGTCGTGCCCATTCCCGATATTGATGGCCGCGAGAAGATCCTCGCTGTCCATATGAAGAAGGTGCCGCTGGCACCCGATGTCAACAGCCGCACGATTGCACGCGGTACGCCCGGTTTCTCCGGTGCAGACCTTGCGAACCTCGTCAATGAAGCAGCTTTGCTGGCCGCCCGCCGCAACAAGCGTTTGGTAGCAATGCAGGAATTCGAGGACGCGAAAGACAAAGTCATGATGGGCAGCGAACGCCGCTCTATGGTTATGACCGACGACGAGAAGAAGATGACTGCCTATCACGAGGCAGGCCACGCGCTGGTCAGCATCAACGAACCGGCATCGGACCCCATTCACAAGGCCACGATTATTCCGCGCGGCCGTGCATTGGGCATGGTTATGCGTCTGCCGGAGCGGGATAATTATTCGTACCACCGGGATAAAATGCACGCCGATCTGGCCGTGGCAATGGGTGGCCGCGTGGCAGAGGAGATCATATTCGGACACGAAAAAGTGTCGAGTGGTGCTTCTTCCGACATTCAATATGCCACCAGTCTGGCCCGCAATATGGTCACCAAATGGGGCATGTCGGAAAAGCTCGGCCCGCTGCAATATGAAGAGCAGCAGGAAGGGTATCTCGGGATGGGTCAGTCGGCCCGGACAATGGGATCTGCCGAAACCAACAAGCTGATCGACAGCGAGATCAAGGATCTGGTGGAAGGCGCGCTGAAGCGGGCAACACAGATTTTGACCGATCAGGAGGACAAGCTCCACCTGCTGGCGCAAGCCATGCTGGAATATGAAACCCTGACCGGCGGCGAAATCACGCAATTGCTGGAAGATGGCAAGCTGGATCGCCCGGACGAGCCCAAAGGCCCGGCCAAAATCCGTGAAGTAACCGGCAGCACGATTCCGAAATCCGGCAAGCGCTTTTCCGGGAATGACGGTGCCGAACCGCAAGGAGCTTGAGCCTGCTGGATCGTTTTCCTTGACGGGACCATAATCGGAACATGCATGTTGGTCTGAAAAGGAGAATTTTCATGACGAGCACGCAACCAGCCGAGCATCCCAAAAGCGATCCAGTAACCAATGCCGAGAAGAATCCGGATAACTGGACGACCGGTGATGAGGTGATGAGGTGATGACCGGCGCTCAGGCGAGTTATCTCAAGACCCTATCTGAAGAAGCGGGACAGCCAGATGACTTTTCCAGCGATCTGACAAAGGCGGAAGCGTCCAAGCGGATTGATGCCCTGCAAGATAAAACCGGACGCGGTCAGTAGAGGCGCCAGATATATCGGTGCAATCGGTCGTTAATCTGCACTAAGTCAAAGCCCTTCTCGTTTCCAATATGGAGGGTTTTGTGCGTCATTTGCTTCTGATTTTTGCCGGTGCATCTGCGTTGCTGGCCATGCCGGCCAATGCCGCGCCGGGCGACATGAGTGTCGTGGTGTTTCTCGCGAAAGCGGAGAAGCTGAAGGCGCAGGGGATGACCGCCATGTTCTCCTCCGATCTTATGAGAAAAGAATACCCCTGCAGTTAGAAAGCGCGCGGCATCAGCAACGCTACCCCCGTTGTCAGGGCCAGCAGGGCGGCGACACTAGCCCCGAGAAGCGTTGCGGTGCGCCATACCGTTTGCGTCCAGCTGAGGCCGTAGGCTCCGCGCAAATGAAACGCGGTATGTATGGTCAGAGCAAGCGCGAAGACAGATGCGACCAACAGCCAGGTCGCCCCGCCAACGATCAAAGTAGTGCCAGCAGCGAATGCCAGTGCGCCGAATGCGATCTTATGAGCGAGGAAGCGAGCATGATGCAGTGTGCCCCCGGGCCCTTCACTTCTGAACAGCGTAATCATCGCGGGCAGCAGCAGGGGTATCATCAACCAGCCTAAGATGGGGAACAGGCCGGGCAATGCTTTTGCTGCTTCTGTGAAAGCCTCTCTGCGCGAGAATTCATTCGGCTTTTCGGCCGCAGGGTTCCAGGCTTGGCGTGCCTGATCAGTGAAGAACTGAGTGCTCAATGCGCGCTCGTGTCGCTCCTCTTCAGACAATGCCGAACGCGCCGCCTGTTCTGCTCCGCGCAAGACTGTGGGGCCATTCGCGCTCCCGCTGGCTTCGCCTTCGGCATAGGCAGATAGCGACTGATCGGCCCGTTCCAGAGCAGATGTGACCGCCTGTTCATGGCTCAGCGCCTGATCGGGCCCGCCCACCAGCCACTGGACACCGTGCAAGATCAGCATTGCAAACAGCAGCATGGCCAGGGGAGATATGAACTGCTGGCGCTGTCCTGCATTATAGGCCCGCGTCAGATCGCCCGGACTTGCAAGCAGGCCTATCACGCTTTCGAAGAACCGCCCGCCGGGCGTAGCGATAGAGGTCAGCGCCTGTGCCAACCTTTTGCGCAGCGTTTCCCCTTCATAGAATTGCTGGCCGCATGCATGGCAATAGGCTCCGCTGAGTGCGGTACGGCAATTGCGGCAGGTGGCGGTTCCTGCGGCGCTGATCTGCGGCATTGGTATTCTACCCTTCGGTGCCAGCTATAGGGCGCGCATTCATTGCGATGCAATCCGATGTGTGCGTTGTGCTCCCTTCCATCGCGATCTTGTGCCTCGCCCTGCGAACCACGATATGCAAGCGATGCAAGTCTTTGGTATCGATGCGCCGTTGATCGGGTTGGCGGTTATTGCTGCCGCGTTTGCTCTTTTCGCACTGGCCGAGCTGGTCATGCCCTTCCGGTCCCATCCGCTGCCACGCAAAGCACGCTGGACAACCAATCTGACGCTTTATGCGGTCGACACACTGGCAGTGCGGCTGATCCTGCCGCTGGCAATGGTTGGTGCGGCGCTGTTTGCGCAAGAGCGCGGGTGGGGGGTGTTCAATGTATTCAATATACCGGGCTGGGCTGAGTTTATCGCGGTGATCCTGCTGCTCGATCTGGCTCTGTATATCCAGCACCGCGCGACACACCGCATTCCGCTGCTGTGGCGGCTGCACAAGATACACCATGCCGATCCCGGCTTCGACGTGACCACGGCTGCGCGGTTCCACCCGGTCGAGATCGTTCTGTCGATGGCATATAAAATGGCCGTGGTGACAGTTTTGGGTGCGGCGCCGCTGGCAGTATTCGTGTTTGAGGTTGGCTTTGCAGTATTTACGCTGTTCACCCATACCAACATCCGGCTCCCGCCCCGACTGGAGCGGGCGTGGCGCACGCTGTTCGTTACGCCGGACCTGCACCGGATTCATCACTCGACGAAGATGCGCGAGACCAACAGCAATTACGGCACTTTCCTGTCTGGCTGGGACCGGCTGCTCGGAACCTATGTGGGTGAGGGGCGCGATGGCCAGCACACTATGGGCATTGGGCTTGCCAGTTATCAGGACGAGCGGCCGGGCAGTTTGAGATGGAGCCTGATGCTGCCATTCGCCCCGCATTCCGAAAGCGAAGAATAGACGCTGAGCCGCGCCGCTATTTACGCTCCGCCAGTTTACGCTCGATCGCGGTCCATAATTGCTGAAAAGATCGCGCCCCTGGGCTGCGCGGGGCGAAAGCTCCGACAGGTTTCTGATGCACCGCGCATTGCTCCACCGCACTTGCTTGGGGGATACTGGGCCAGTCGGGATGTTCGTCCCGCGCTGCACGGTGCAGATTACGGCGCAGGTCCAGCATGGACAGGACCGGCAGGATCGGCGGATGTCTGGACGTGTTGGCCTTCACTTCACCCACCACCCGGTCGAATGCTCTGGTCGATAGCGGAGAAGGCGGTAAGGGCACTATGATGAGATCGGCGGCGCGCACGACCTGCGCACTGGTTTCGTTCAGAACAGGCGGGCAGTCGAAGATGATCCGCTCGTAATCCTTGCCCAGCTGCGCGGCGATCTTGGCCAGGCGCTTGCGCTTGCCCATGTCCATGAACTGGTTTTCCAGCGCCCGGATTGTCTCGTCTGCGGGCAGAACGTCGAGCCGTCTGTAAGCGGTTTTGCGGATCAGCTTTTCCGGATCGCGCTCCAGGGCAAAGACGCTGGTCGCGACCTTTTTCTTGCGCGGCTCCACGCCAAGCAGGAAACTTGCACCGCCCGATGCGTCGAGATCCCATAGCAGGGTCCGGCGACAGGAAATCTCTGCGGAGCACCACGCCAGATTTGCGGCCATCGTCGTTTTGCCGACGCCGCCCTTGACGCTGTAGACCGCTACGACTGCCATGCTGTTCCTTTTCATGATCGTGCCTGAGTTCAGGACCGATTTTGACCTGAAAAGATTAGCCGCGAATGAACCCTGTCGCGCTGACGTGTGCGACCCATAAGAAAAGGCCGCCCCGATGCGGGACGGCCTTTTCTTGGTGATTCAAATGTCGGTCCGGAGCTTTCGGGCCAAGACTCCCACAGGTCGGTTCTTTACGAACCGTCGTAATCGGCACCGATCGAGGTCGAGCGGGTCGGGGCGGATGCGGTGATACGCAGCGCCTCTGCCGACTGGCTCAGGGAACCGATTTCATCGATGTCGTCATCATCGTCAGGCAGGATTTTCTGCAGGTTGGTGACAACCGCTTCCTTGAGCTCCTTCGGCTTGACGTTGCTCTCTGCAATTTCGCGCAAGGCCACGACGGGGTTCTTGTCCCGGTCACGTTCCAAGGTCAGGTCTGCACCGCCGGAAATATCGCGAGCGCGCTGGGATGCCAGCAGGACCAGATCGAAACGGTTGGGGATTTTGTCGACACAATCTTCGACGGTAACGCGCGCCATATGTGGGCACTCCGGGCAAAAATGAGATTTCGGGGTTGACGTTACGTACGGGCAGATACTGTCAGAGTCAAGAAAATCGCACTTCCTTGTCGGTGGCGGGCAGCGGCTCTACAGCTAGAACAAATGCCCTCTGAAACGCCCCCTGTTCCTCTGGAGCAATACAGCAATCCGCCCAGCTTTTCCGCTTCGGTCGATGGGCTGGACCTCTGGGTCTATCCCCGCGGCGGGGAAAGACTGGAAGCCCTGCTGGCTCTGGTCGATGGGGCGAAGCACTCGCTCAAACTGTGTTTCTATATTTACGCAAAGGACGATGCCGGGCGGCGACTGCGCGAGGCGCTGACGCAGGCAGCAGAGCGCGGGGTCAGGGTCACTTTGATTGTCGACGGGTTCGGCGCAGAAGCGGATGCTGCTTTCTTTCCGGATTTCATCGCAGCTGGCGGAGATTTCCGCACATTTTCTTCTCGGAAAACAATGCGCTATCTGGTACGCAATCATCAGAAAATCGCCTTGGCCGATGACCAGCGGGCTATCGTTGGCGGCTTCAACATTGCCGATGATTACTTCGCCCCGCCGCGGGAAAACGGGTGGAGCGATCTGGCGGTGTGGCTGGAAGGTCGTGCCATTGTACCGTTGGTCGACTGGTACGACAATCTGCTGGAATGGACCGATGCAGACGGCGTGGAATGGCGCCATGTGCGCCATGCCGTGCGCGACTGGGATACCGGGGCTGGCGCGGTGCGCTGGTTGATGGGCGGCCCTACACGGCATCTGTCCAGCTGGGCGCGCAGCATTGGCCGCGATCTTGAAAACGGACGCAGGCTGGACCTCATGATGGCCTATTTCTCTCCCCCCAAACGTCTGCTTCGCAAGATTGGCGCTATTGCTAATCGGGGCGAAGCGCGGCTCGTAATGGCGGGCAAGTCGGATAATAACGCCACCATTGGTGCGTCGCGGTCGCTGTACGATTATCTGCTGGGCGAGAGCGCGCAGGTCTACGAATTCGACGCCTGCAAGATGCATACGAAACTGCTGGTGCTGGACGATGTCGTCTATCTGGGCAGCGCGAATTTCGACATGCGCAGCCTGTATATCAATCTGGAGATTATGCTGCGAGTGGAAGACGCTGCCTTTGCAGACCGGATGCGGGAATTTATCGCAGGCCATCTTCCCGCGTCGTTAAATGTGACCCCGCAGCTTCATAAAGCGCGCAACACTCTGTGGAACCGTGTCCGCTGGAATGTCAGCTGGTTCCTGGTTGCAGTGATGGATTACACCGTCAGCAGACGATTGAACCTGGGCCTGTGATTGGAGCATCGTGTCCAATTGGGGTGGGTTTAAGGCCAACTGCTATTGAGTGTCGAAAAATCAAAAGCAGCCTTTAACTGCGCGGGTATTTCGAACAAACGGACTATGCGTGTTAAGCGCGTTCGTCTTTGGGCGAGCCCATTACAACAAAAGATGAAATAGAACTGACTTGCGGCAATATACCAAGCACTTCTGTATGAAAATGCTTGTAAGCAGAAAGGTCAGCGGTTTCAACGCGTAGCAGATATTCAAATGTTCCCGTTACGTTATGGCATTCGCGAACTTCAGGGGCTTGCGCAATCGCTGCCTCAAACCCTTCTTGATCCATTTTAGTATGATGCGATAGGCCGACTGCCACGTAGGAGGTAAATCCTATACCCAGTTGGCGATGGTCAAGCACAGCTCGATATCCGCGGATCATTCCGCTCCTTTCCAGCTCTTGTACGCGTCGCGAACAAGCAGACGGCGAAAGTCCTACTCGACTGGAAAGTTCGAGATTCGAAAGCCTGCCATCAACTGAGAGAGCGTGCAATATTTCTCCGGTTATTTTGTCATTGTTGGCCATATATTGCATATCATATTGCCTAAATGGATAAATTTGCAACCAAAATTGGATTATATTGCATTATAATTGCAGTCATGGATATTCAGCAAATAATCGGCCTCATTGGCTTCGCTTTCGCTACGTCAATAACACCTGGCCCCAATAATTTGATGCTCATGGCTTCAGGTGTGAACTTTGGTATTCGCCGGACAGTGCCTCATATATTGGGGGTCTCCATCGGCTTTACACTCATGATCATAGTGGTCGGTATTGGTCTGGTGGGTCTTTTTGAAGCATGGCCGTTTGCTTCTTTGATATTGAAAGTCGTCAGTGCTGGCTACCTGCTCTGGCTCGCTTGGAAAATTGCCAGCGCACCCCTGCCTAAAGCTGGGGAGCAACTTTCGACGGGCAATCCCATGACGTTCATACAAGCCGCACTCTTCCAATGGATAAACCCTAAAGCTTGGACGATGGCACTGACTGCATTGACGGTCTACGTCGGAACGCGAGACTTTATCACGGTGCTCGGTGTTGCTGTGATATTTGGAGTTATTAATTTACCTTCCGTAGGGATTTGGACTGCCATGGGGCAGTATATCCGCCGCAGGCTTGCCGGTGATTTGTCGCGGCGCCTGTTCAATTGGGGTATGGCTGCGCTGCTCGTTGCCTCACTGACCGTCGCTCTATAACACAACAGCCAATGTTGGTATTTCATGCTGCATCAGTTTTTTCCTGCTTTCTGGATATTGTATAGCGCTATGCCTGTTTTGGTAGCGATGTCTTAAGCGGTTCAAATGTCTACTGTAAGGGTTGTCTGCAGACAGTCTGTTTTCATCCAGAGCCTGAAAATATCTGCCAATCGGCACACTGCACAACCGGTCTTTCATAACCGCGCTTCTTGGCTCTCGTATATCGGTCCCTATTCGTATCCGTAGTCCGAATAATCCTTCATGTTCGGCGAGGTAAACTTCGTAATCTCGCTTTGGAAATGCAACGGGACATTGCCGGTGGAACCGTGCCGCTGCTTTGCCACGATCAGGGTCGCCCGATTCTTCAATTCCAGAAAGCGTTCTTCCCAGATGGCGTATTTTTCCGCTGCGTCTGCACTGCTGTTTTCTGTAGGCATGTCGGGGCGCGATGCCTCGTGATAATAGTCGGCACGGAAAATGAACCATACCATATCGGCGTCCTGCTCGATCGAGCCGGATTCACGCAGGTCGGACAGCATCGGCCGCTTGTCCTCGCGCTGTTCCACTGCCCGGCTGAGCTGTGACAGCGCAATTACCGGTACAGCCAGTTCTTTGGCCAGCGTTTTCAGCCCGCGGCTGATTTCCGAGATTTCGTTGACGCGGTTTTCCTGACTGCGCTTCGATCCCTGCATCAGCTGCAGGTAATCGACCACGATAAGGCCGATATCATGCTTGCGCTTCAGACGGCGGGCGCGGTTGCGCAGGCCGGAGATGGAAAGAGCCGGAGTGTCATCGATATATAGGGGCAGTTCGGTCAGCCGCTGGCTGGCATTGGCGAGCTTCTGAAACTCTTCCCGGGTCAATTTGCCCGAACGCAGCGATTCGGAGGAAATCTCCGCCTGTTCGGCCAGAATACGAGTGGCGAGCTGGTCGGCGCTCATCTCCAGACTGAAGAAGGCGACCGGCGCGCCCTGATTAACCTCGCCTCCGTCGCGCTGGAAATTGAGATATTCCTCGGCGCAATTAAAGGCGATATTGGTGGCGAGCGAGGTTTTGCCCATGCCGGGACGTCCGGCGAGAATAATCAAGTCCGAATCGTGCAGGCCGGCTGTCTTGTCATCAATGGACGACAAGCCCGACGTGCGGCCCGATACGCCTCCACCAGAATTCATCGCTGCTTCGGCCAGCTTCAGTGCGGTGAGAGCCGCAGAGCGGAAACTGCTGGCTTCGCTGCCCGACGCAGCGCCCTCGGCCACCTGGAACAGGGAGGCTTCGGCTTCCTCGATCTGTTTCATCGGCTCGACCGTTTCGCTGGTGTCGAGTGCGCCCTCCACCAGTTCGCGGCCCACGGTCACCAGTTCGCGCAGCAATGCCAGATCGTAAATTTGCTGGGCCAGATCGCGTGGAGCAAGCAGGCCTTGACCATCGGCGGTCAGCTGCGCCAGATAGGTGGTGCCGCCCAGTTCCGATAGTGCCTCGTCGCCCTCGAAATAGGGTTTCAGCGTGACCGGGCTGGCTGTGGCATTGCGGTCTATCAGCGCCAGAACGCGCTCGAAAATCTTGCCGTGGATGGGCGCATAGAAATGCTGCGCGGCCAGCGGGGTCTGCAAATCCTCGACCACACGGTTGTCGATCAGGACTGCGCCCAGAAACGCCGCTTCCGCTTCTACGTTCGCAGGAAGGGTGCGGCCCGATTCGCCAGCCTTTGCCGCAGGGGGGGCTGAAGCGGTATCTTCGGAACGGGTCATGAGAGCTTGGTCGGGCATGGGCGCTGTTTGGCCCTGCCATCCAAGCGAAGCAAGGGCGCATAAGACACAGGTCGCCTGTGGATAGTGGGGATGGAATTTTCCACCCTTGCAGGATGCGGCGGCAATCTGCGAAGGCGTGATTTGAAAAAGATATGTCCGAACCTGATCCATCTTCCCCGGCAGACCCGAACTCCGCGCAGCCCACGTGGCGGCTCTCGCATGTCGAGCTGGATGAAGAGACGATCCTGTGGCGCAATGCCGATATCGAACAGGAACGGCGCGTGGCGATTTTCGACCTGATCGACGAAAACCTGTTCCGGCCCGTGCGTGCGTCGGAGGCGGGACATCAGGGGCCTTACCGCCTGAAACTGGCAGTACAGGATGGACGTCTGGCGATGGACATTCGGGACCAGGCCGATGAACAGCTGGAAATGCTGCTGCTGGGGCTGGCCCGGTTCCGCCGCCCGATTCGCGATTATTTCGCCATTTGCGACAGCTATTATCAGGCCATCCGCAAAGCCACGCCGAGCGAGATCGAGACCATCGACATGGCGCGGCGCGGGGTGCACAACACTGCAGCAGAGCTGCTGGTCGACCGGCTGGAGGGTAAGGTCCATACCGATTTCGCGACCGCACGCCGTCTGTTCACGCTGATCTGCGTCCTGCATATTCGGGGCTAACGGTCATGGCGCGGGGCACAGGAAGGCGTGGCAAGAAGCGTGGCGGCTGGCTGATCAAAACAGTTATGGTGCTTGCACTGGTGACAGGCGCGGGGCTGGCGTGGCTGTGGTGGGACACGCAGCATTGGCGGCCCGACGAAGGCGCCTACCCGGATCAGGGCGTTGAAATTTCGGCAACCGACGGGGTGGTCAATTTTCGCACCCTGAGAGCACTGGGCGCAGGCTTTGTTTACGTCCATGCGAGCGACGGCGAGAGCATTCAGGACCCGGCCTTCGGAGCCAACATGCGTAAAGCCCGCGAGGCCGGCTTGCAGGTCGGAGCGATCCACCGGTTCGATCCCTGCCGCCCGGCAGACAGGCAGTCGGCGAATTTCGTGACAATGGTGCCGCGCGATACGGATTTGTTGCCACCCGTTATTGCGATGACGCGGGGGACGCAGGATTGCCCTGCGCGGGTAAACGAGGCTGCGGTCGAGAGCGAGCTGATGACCCTGGCCAACCAGATCGAAAACCACGAGGGCAAGCCGGTCATCCTGAAAATCAGTCCGGGTTTCGAAGCGGAATACGGCCTCGCCGCGCGGATCGAGCGGCATCTGTGGCTGGTGCGGACGCGCTTGCTGCCCGATTATGGCGGGCGGCCCTGGCTGATCTGGACAGCAAACGAAGCGATGGTGGTGGATGCTGCAGACGAACCGCTGCGCTGGCTGGTCGTACGCTCATGAGGAATACAATGCATGGAAAACGAACTGATTGCAGCGGCGCGCAGTGCGGCACAGCATTCCTATAGCCCCTATTCGGAATACAGTGTCGGCGCGGCGCTCGGCTTTGCGGGCGGAACGGTGTTTACCGGGACCAATATAGAAAACGCCAGCTATGGCCTCGCCTTGTGTGCAGAAACGGTGGCAGTGGCGAAAGCGATGGCGGACGGCGTGCGCGGCGGGCTGGAAATGGTCGCAGTCGTCGGACCTTCCGGCAAGGGCGGGGGCGAGCCGATCACCCCGTGCGGCCGATGCCGTCAGGTGCTGAACGAACTCGCGGCCCTTGGCGGAACAGACCCGCTGATCCTGTGCGTCGGCAACGATACCACGCGCCGTGTCAGGCTGAGTGCCTTGCTGCCCGACGCTTTCGGGCCTGCAAGCCTGGTTTAAGCCGGTGGCCTAAGCAGCAGGCTGAAACGATTCCAGCACTTCGCCTTCGCCGTCGCGCAGGCAGAACCTCGCCTTCATCGGCAGATGGTCCGATCCCACATTCTTCAGCACTTCGAAGGATTGCACGCGAATGGCATTTTTTACCAAGAGCTGATCGAGCGGCCATCCGATGATCGCCATACCGGCCGGAAATGTCGGATATGTGCCGCGCCCGATGCGTGGGTCGCGGTAATCGCCCGATTCGCGGAACTTCGTGGTGGTGGTCGACCACGGCACATCGTTGAAGTCGCCCATCACGATGACATCGGCGAGCCCGCCCGGAGTGATTGACCCGGCCCGTGCGATGTTCTCGTCGCGCGTGGTGGTATCCTGCCCCGGCACGGGCGGGCGCGGATGAAGGCCCACGAATTCGAACGCCGAGCCATTGGGCAGACGCATTGTGGAATACAGCGTTGGCGTATTGGCCGATGTGTTGGTGATCATTTTCGCCTTAATCACCGGAATACGGCTGGCAAAAGCCATGCCATATTTATTCTCTAGAGGCATGGACATACGCTGCGGATAGGCCGCCAGCTGCGGTTCCAGCGCATCCATCCATGCCCCGTTGGTTTCCATCAACAGTAGCAAGTCTGCCTGCTCACGCTCGATCAGTGCAGCCACTTCGCCATACTGATCGTTGGACTGTTTCACGTTGAGGGACAACGCCGTGAAGCAGGAGCCTGTATCGTCGTTGTCTGACAACGCAATCTGCTCGCCCGCGAAAGGAGCATATGGCCACAGGCGGGTCATCTGGATAATGGCAACAACGGCAAACCCGCCCGCTATCCACCAGCCTGCCCGCCGCCGCGTGGCGAGGGCAAGCAGCCCCAGCAGTACCGTCAGATACAGCATCGGCTCACGCACGAAATCGACAGTCCGAACATACCACGCATTGCTATTACTCAGGGATGCCAGATTGGCGATCAGCAAAAGGGCCGCAAATGTGCCCAGAAGCCCGAGTGCGAATTTGCGCAGGGTCACTTCGTCTCGATCCATTCCAAAAGTGCGGCCAGACAATCGCGGGCCAGCGCCTTGCAGCGTTCAGGGCTCCATCCCTGTGCTTCGTCGGGCCAGTCGTCATTGTCCTTGAACGGCATCTCCAGTGTCATGGAGCAGGCGTTGTAACGCTCAGCCACCTGATTGGTGCTGATCGCCAGATTGGCGGTGCCGGGGGGCGACTTGGGGTAGCCCTTCTTGGTCTGAAAATCGGGTGTCCGGCGTTCAAGAGTGCGTTGATAGCGGTAGAAGTCCTCGCCCAGTTCGTCGGTCCATGATGGGATGCCTTCAAACCCTGCCAGAAACACAGCGGCAATGGCTTCGTCGCCATGAACATCCATCGCGAAATCCACGCCGCTCTCGTCCATAGCCGCGCGAATGGCGAGCACTTCAGGAGATTTTTCGGCACTGGGTTCCGCCCATTCGCGGTTCAGGTTGGTGCCCGCGGCATTGGTGCGCAAATGGCCGCGCTGCGATCCGTCTGGGTTGCAGTTTGGCACGATATGCAGGCGGCAATGCCGGCGCAGCGCGCGGGCGACGGTATCGGTGGGGTCGCACAGCACTTCCAGCGCGCCCTCCATCCACCATTCGGCCATGCTTTCACCCGGATGCTGTCGGGCATAGAGCCATACCTGCTTCTCGCCATCGCCCATCTCGAGGCAGTCGACGGGCTGGCCGTCCAGCGTCTCGCCCAGACGGCGGTAGGTCACGTCATCCGAAGCCGCGCTTTCGGCGACCAGATCATGATGCCGCTCCATCGAATAAGGCGCAAAATATGCAAACCAAGCAATGTCGGTGCCGGGTGTGTGATGGATGGTCAGCGTACCGCCATTTTCATCCTTGTCGAAAGTCGAAGGCGCGCGGCCCCAGAAATCCCGGTCTTCAGAAACACAGGCATTGTAACCGGTCCAGCCAGCCGGATAGGCGCTGGCATTGAGACCGGTGATCTTCAGCGTCAGTTCGCGGCCCGCTGCGCCAGTGACGCGGAAGTGAAACCACTGGGCGAATTCCGATTGATAATCCTTGCGAAGGGCCAGCGTGGCCTGTGCTCCGCTGATCGACAGGACCTCGATGTTTCCGCTGTCGAATTGTGTATCGATTGCAATGTCGGTCATTAATTGATTTCCACTAGAACAGTCTCGCCATTGGTGCCGGGGAATTCCCGGAACAGGGCGTCAGCCACGATTGCCGCATTTGTCTCAGCTTCGGCGGCGTCGCTGCCAGCCGGTGCGTCGAACTGTGCGCGCCCTTCCCACAAAACATTTCCATTGGCGAGTTCGCGCAGGGTGACGGAGACCTGGGTGGTCACTTGCTCCCGCGATCCGCCGCCCAGATTGACGCCGACGCCAACCCCCACGCCGGAACCATAGCTGCCCGTACCGCCGCCAACGCCGACACTGACGGGGGACCGGTTGCCATTGCTCTCGCGTACAAACCTCTCCAGCCGCACCTGGGCCGTTCGCTGCGCGCCTTCGCGGCCCTGTTCCCGGTATCCCAGCTTCTCCAGCTCGCGGGCCACTGCCGCCTTGTACGGGGCCAGTTGCAGGCTATCGCCGGCACTGCCCGGTGCGCTTTCCACAAACAGAGTGGTGCCGCCCAGCACGGCATCCGGCGATACAAAGCGCGTAACCTCCACTGGGCCGGGCGCCGATGTGGCGCAGGCGGCTAGAGCGAGGGGAGCAGCCAGGGCCAGGGTGATGGTGCGGAAACGGGCTGGTATCATGATTGCAATTCTTTCACAGTTGGCGGGTAGCTGAGATGTAACGCTCGAGACACCCGAACTGTGCCGACAGCGCGGGATAAAGGATAATTGCAGTATAATGACTCTTAAGGAACGCGCCAATGAACCTGCTGCCGTGCTGGTAACCGGCGGGGCAGGATATATCGGCAGCCACGCTGTGCTTGCATTAAAAGATACCGGACGGAAAGTGGCGGTGATCGACAATCTGGTTACGGGGTTTCGTTTCGCAGTGCCCGATGATGTGCCGTTTTTCGAAGGCGACATTGCCGACGCGGAACTGGTTACGCAGATTATTGCGGAGCAGAATATCGGCGCGATCATGCATTTCGCCGGCAGCGTGGTCGTGCCCGAATCGGTCGAGAATCCGCTCAAATATTACGATAACAACACAGGGCGCACGCGCGCTTTGCTGGCGGCGGCGATCGCGGCCGGGGTGCCGCATTTCATCTTCAGCTCCACCGCAGCAACGTATGGTGTGCCCGATGTGTCTCCGGTGACCGAAGATACACCGCAGCAGCCGATCAACCCTTATGGTTGGTCCAAGCTGTTTACCGAGCGGATGCTGGCCGATGCGGCAGCAGTGTATCCGGTGAATTATTGCGCGCTACGCTATTTCAATGTGGCTGGTGCCGATCCGCAAGGGCGCACCGGGCAATCGACTGCCGGGGCAACGCATCTGATAAAGGTCGCGGTGGAGTCTGCGCTGGGAAAGCGGGACAGTGTGGCGGTATTCGGCACCGATTACGATACACCCGATGGCACCGGCGTGCGCGATTATATCCATGTCAGCGATCTTGCCGCCGCCCATGTTCACGCGCTGGATGCTCTGGAAACGCAGCCGGACCGCAGCCTGACAATGAATTGCGGATACGGGCGAGGGTTCTCCGTTCTCGAGGTGCTGGATGCGGTGGACCGGATAACCAACGCGCCTATCAAACGCGAGATGCAGCCGCGCCGTGCGGGCGACCCCGGTGCGCTGGTGTCCGACCCATCGTTGATCCGCCGGACCCTGCCATGGCAGCCCCGCTATGACAATCTCGACACGATTGTCGGCCATGCCCTGCAATGGGAACGACAGCTGGGGGAGCGTGCAGACTAGCCAAAACGCAAGCGATACGGGCAGGAATGCTTGACGCGGAGTGATTCGCCGCTTAGGCGCTCCGCTTGAATTTCAGGCACCGGAAACCCATCTCTGGTGTCGATTTTATTCTCGGGAAAATACCATGAAAGTTCGTAACAGCCTCAAGTCGCTGAAGAATCGTCATCGCGACTGCCGCGTAATCCGCCGTCGTGGCCGGACCTATGTGATCAACAAGACCAACCGCCGCTTCAAAGCGCGCCAGGGTTAATTCTGTAAAGTTACTGTCAGGACATCCGTCCTGATCATGCTGCACCGGCCCGCCCCCCTCTCAGCCACCCGATGCCTTATCAAGGTATGATCGGATGGCCATGAGGGCGGCGGGCCGATGCCGTTCCCGGCTTTCATGATTTATCGCGTTATGATTTATCACAGTATGATTCGTCACAGAGAGATGCGTTGATTAAGGCCGGACAGATAAATGCGGCCGTGTTCGATGTCGGTCGGGTAATCGTCCAATGGGACCTTCGCCATCTGGTGGCGAAAGTGGTGAATGATCCGGCGGAATGCGACTGGGTTCTAAGCCATGTCATCACAGAGCGGTGGCATTTCCAGCATGATGCCGGGCGCGATCTGTCGGAGATGGTGGCTGAGCGCAAAGCATTGTTCCCTCAATTCGCCGATGTAATCGACGCCTATGCTGCGCGCTTTATCGAAACCATTCCGGGCCGCGTGCCAGGGACAGCGGACCTGATCGAGGCACTCCATGTGCAGGGAACGCCGCTGTTCGCCATCACCAATTTCGGCGCTGAATTCTGGAAGCAATTCGCCCCGACAGAGCCGGTGCTGGAACTGTTCGCCGACATCGTGATCAGCGGGCGCGAGAAACTGGCGAAGCCCGATGTCGCCATTTTCCGCCATGCAGCCAAGCGGTTCGGTCATGATCCCGCAGCGATGCTGTTTATCGACGATAATCCGGCGAATATCGCAGCGGCGGCCGCAGAGGGCTGGCACGTCCATCACTTTACCGATGCCGCTGCACTGGAAGCGGACCTATACGCGCGCCGGCTGCTGAAAGCTTAACCGCCCGCCACGAAAAAGGGCCTCCGGCGAGGGGAATGCCGAAGGCCCATGAAGTTCACCCGAACATTAAGAACGGGTGGGGGGACACAAATTGTGTTCAGGCAGGCTGGCACTTGGCCATTTCGGCCGCTTCCAGCGCTTCGCCATCGGCGGTAAAGCTGGCGATTTCGCCAAATTCACGCACGAAATTCTTGCACACATTGACCGGCCGCGACCCGGCTTTGGGCGCGACGCAGACAGATCCGTTGCACTGCCACGGAGTGCCGCGTACGATTTCGAGCGTCTTGTCGGTCGGCTGGACCAGCTCCGCACGATAAAACGGGCTGTTGCCACGCGCCTCGGCGGGAACAGGCGAAGACGCCGTACCGATGGCAAGCACAGCGGTTGCCAGTGCCAGCGTAACCCCGAAAGGCTTGCGACAAGGGGCGAGAGGAAGGGTCATTGCGGGTGATGCTCCAGGGAAGGTTGGCGGTCGGATGCCATTGGTCGATTACAGTCAGTTGCGGATTGCCACTTAAATGATAGATTTTAGGTTGCAACCTAAAACCGACTTAAAATTGTGAGTTTGTCCGGTTTTGGGCTACAGCGGCGCGACATGAGAGGATGACGAGGTTATGGGCGGCGTAGTTCGCGAACCACTGAAGGATTTAAGTGCCTGCGGACTACCGGAGGCGCTGGAGGTTATGGGCGAACGCTGGAGCTTCATGATTCTGCGCGCAAGCTTCAACGGCCTGCACCACTTCGAAGAATTTCTGAGCGAGCTTGGTATTGCCCGCAACATCCTGTCCAATCGTCTTGGCCGTCTCGTGGATAACGGTATTCTGGACCGGGAACCCGATCCTGATGACCGCCGCCGGATTGAATACCGGCTGACGGAAAAGGGCTTCGACCTGCTCCCCGCCATGTTGGCTCTGCGCCAATGGGGCCAGAAATATGTCGAGGGGTTTGTCGCCACCGATCCGGTGCTGGTGGATCAACGCGACAGGATGCCGGTGGGCCCCGTCTGCATTCTGGCCCATGATGGCCGGGTGCTGGCCCACGAAAATCTCGGCATGGTGGCCCGCGCGAACCTGCCGTCCAAGGGTAAGGACCGCCAGGAAGGCGAGCTTGTGCCCGGTACACGCGGCTGGATCGACGACAGCGGAGAGGCTGCCGTCGCCGCCGAATAGTGGCGACCGACGCGAAATCTGCGGCAACAACGGTCGAGCATACGCCCGCGCAAACTCCGGACAGCCGCTACATCATAGTGCGCGGCCGCCTGTGGCGCAGCGCCAATCCCAACTTGTCCGAGGCCGAACGCCAGCGCTGGGTAAACGCGCTGATGGACGCCCGCCGTGCCGTGAAGGCAGCGAAGGCGAGCGGCGACAATGCCGAAATGAAAGCAGCCCGCGCCGCTGTGCAGGAGGCTAAAGTCGCCCTAGGTGAGCGAGGCCCCGTCTGGTGGAGCGACGGCGCGCCCGATTACAACCGGCGGATGATGAAGAATACGCCTTACACCAGATAGCCTGTGCCCTTTTTACCGGTACCGAGCGAGCAACCGAACGAGTTCAACCTGATTGGATACCCGGCATTTCGAATAAACGGCCCGAAGATGGGACCGTGCCGTCTCGTACCCCATACCCAGAGCGTGAGCGATGGACGGAAGATCGGAATAGCGGCCAGCCAGAAGCGAAGCGACTTCGGCTTCTCGTCGTGTCAGGCCAAAAATCAGTCGAAGAGTTTCAGAAGGGACCCCGGTTTCCGATTCTCCGCCACGGATTTCGATCCGGCAGAGGAAGGAGGGATTATCCGTACCAAGGCTGCGCACGGGTATCGGCTGAAAGCTGAGGAGGAGAGGAGGATGGTGGTCCGGCCCATCTATGACGACACTGTTCCTGAGAGGGAGCGACGTCGGTGAACAACCCGCTGCAAGAGCAGCCGCCAGCCCCTTGTCGGCCACCCCATGTGATGCGTACAATTTTCCGCCGCGCACAATCAGGCTGTCCGTTGCCGAGAGTGCTGTATCTGCACTCGCATTCATTTCGACGATATTCCTTCGCGCATCGACCAGAACAGCAGGCGTATTCTGTTCTGACAGCTTCGGAGGATGGTAAGCCAAGCGCGCAGCGCGCTGGAAATGATCGAAGACGATCGAGTGAAGCGCCTCCTGATTACCGCTGATCGCTGGCCTGCCGGCATCTGCGTGCATCGCCAGCACTACGGAAGCATTGTTTTCCTGAGGGCTGAAGCGGCTGTGATAATCGCTGCTTCCGCAATCATGCCGGATGAAATCACGCCACGTGCCCAGTTCGGGGGTTAATTCGGAAGTTGCATCTGCCAGCTTGAATACGCCGCCTTCGGGTCTCGCCAAGGCGAAAGGCAATCCGGGGTCGATTGCGAACATTTCGTTCTGCATCAAGTCGCTTGCATCGGCGAACGATGAGGTTTCTGGTCCAATCATACTGGTTTCGGGGATGGAGCCGGAGGCCCCATCGATGACCGCGAAGAAAACGACATGGGCTTCGCTCAGATTCCTGAACCGCCGCATCGCGATCTGGAAGTTGGCCGGGTCGGACGCACCTTCGTAGATCAGCCCGATCAGCTCAGACAATTGAACATTGGAATACATTCTCATCCCCCCAAAACTTCTTTGCGAATCAATAATTCAGCGTTCCTCCTCCAATCGGGGGAAGCCCAATCCACAGCAGATGCTATTCTCCTCCGGCGACCCGAAGACACCGAGTCTTCCACCTTCAGAGGGGGCAGTTTCTGACTGCCCCCTTCTTTTTAACCCCTCATCGTCATACGCCGGTAACTCAGCGCCTCGGCCACGTGGATGCGGCCCACATCCCGTGCGCCAGCCAGATCGGCAATCGTTCGCGCCACTCTCAGCATCCGCGTATAACTGCGCGCGGACAGGCGCATCGTTTCGGCGGCTTGCATCAGAAGCGTGCGCCCGGCCTCGTCAGGACTGGCGAATTCTTCCAGTGCGTCGCCGTCCAGTTCGGCATTGGTGCGGGCTTTTGACTGGTCGAAGCGGGCCGACTGGCGGGCGCGGGCCTCGGCAATGCGGGCGGCGACTTCGGCGCTGCCTTCGGCTGGCGGTGGCAAAGCGAGGTCGGCGGCGCTGATCGGATCGACATCGACATGCAGGTCTATCCGGTCGAGCATCGGCCCGCTGATCTTGGCCTGATAATCCACTGCGCAGCGCGGGGCGCGGCTGCAGGCGAGCGCCGGATCGCCCAGATGTCCGCAGCGGCATGGGTTCATCGCGGCGATCAGCTGGACCCGCGCGGGGAAGCTGACATGGGCATTGGCCCGCGCAACATCGACGCGGCCGGTCTCGAGCGGCTGACGCAGCGAATCGAGCACCGGGCGCTGAAACTCCGGCAGCTCGTCCAGAAACAGAACGCCCATATGCGCCAGGCTGACTTCTCCGGGGCGCACTTTCAGCCCGCCGCCCGTCAATGCCGCCATACTGGCCGAATGGTGCGGCGCGCGGAACGGGCGGGCGCGGCTGATCCGCCCGCCCTCCAGCATTCCGGCGACCGATTGCACCATGCTGACTTCCAGCGCTTCTGAGGGCGTGAGCTGTGGCAGGATACCCGGCAGGCAGGCGGCAAGCAGCGATTTTCCTGCACCCGGAGGTCCGCTCATCAACAGATTGTGTCCACCAGCCGCAGCAATTTCCAGCGCGCGCTTGGCCGTTTCCTGCCCCTTTACGCGCTTCAGGTCGGGGCCGGGTTCGGGCTTCTCCACCTCGCCCTGTTCGGGTGCGGGCAGTTGGCCAGTACCCTTCAGGTGATTGAGCAAGGCCGTGAGATCGGGCGCGGCCACAACCGCCACATCGCTGGCCCAGCGCGCTTCGCTACCCTGCACGGCAGGACAGATCAGCCCCAGATCCGCCTCGCTGGCGTGGATCGCGGCGAGCAGTACGCCGGGGCTGGCCACGACGCGCCCGTCCAGTGCCAGCTCCCCCACAGCGACGAAGTCCGCCAGCTGTTCGGCATCGGTCACGCCCATTGCGGCCAGCAGCGCGAGAGCAATCGGCAGATCGTAATGGCTGCCTTCCTTGGGCAGATCAGCGGGCGAGAGATTCACGGTAATCCGCTTGGGCGGCAGCGCGAGGCCCATCGCAGCCAGCGCCGCCTGCACCCGCTCCCGGCTTTCGCCCACCGCCTTGTCAGGCAGGCCGACGACGGAAAAGCGCGGCAGGCCGGGCGCGACCTGGCACTGCACCTCCACCTCGCGCGCTTCCAGCCCCAGATAGGCGACTGTCCTGACCAGTGCGACCACGTACAATACCCCCTGTTTGTTCCGGCGCTGTCTTAGCGGGTGTATGCCAAGAGTCGAGGCGGACCGCATAAGAAAACAGCACTATGGTTACCGCACCAGAAACCAGTTCCGTTTGGCATTGCGCAAGATGCAGTCGCCATTCCGGCCTTCATGCAAAGGCTTCTGCCCCTTCTTCTGGCTTTCTTCGCGTGTATCGGTGCTCCGGCTGCGGCGCAGGGTTATGGGCAAAACCATGTCATCGTCGAAACGGTGATTATCGAAGAATGGATCGAAGTGGGCGCAAGCCGCGCGACCCCGTTCCACGGCGCTCCGGCCATGCCACCCGCGATTGCCAGTTACGGCGCGTTTCGCGTGCTGGACGATGGCACCGCAGCACTGGTGGGCGTGACGACCGCCGTCAGCCCCGGAAATTTCAAACGGATGCTGCGCGATTACCCTGCTCTGGAAACGCTGGAGTTGATCGAGTGCCCCGGTACCGACGACGATGTTGCCAATCTGGAAGTGGGCCGGATGATCCGCGAGGCCGGACTGACCACCCATGTGCCCGCCAACGGCTCTGTCCGTTCAGGCGCGGTGGAGCTGTTTCTGTCGGGCGCGAACCGCACACTGGCAGAGGGCGCGCGGTTCGCGGTTCACAGCTGGATCGACGATCTGGGCCAGCAGGCGGATGATTACGCCGCCGATGCCCCGATACACGGCGAATATGTCGGGTTTTATCAGGAAATGGGTTTCAGTGCGGATGACGCGCGCGCATTTTACGACATGACCAATTCCGTGCCCCACGATACGGCATTGTGGCTGACTGCGCAGGACATGCGCGGCTGGTTGGGGCAGGATGCCGACATGGTTGCGGCGACGCCCGCTATGGATGCACCGGAAGCGCGCGAAATCGACGCCGCGCCCCGCCTCGCTTATCTTGAGGTGAGCATATCTTGACTTGGGGGTGGCGACCTTCTAATCGCGCATCCTATACGGCGGTCGCTCGTTCAGGGCGGCCCTTTTTATTGGTGAACTGATTCGCATCAGGCGCCGCATGATTTTTCTAGTAAGGACTTCGCCATGAAGCGGACATTCCAGCCCAGCAACCTCGTTCGCGCCCGTCGCCACGGGTTTTTCGCACGCAAGGCAACCGTGGGTGGCCGCAAGGTCCTGCGCGCTCGCCGTCGTCGCGGAAGAAAGAAGCTTTCGGCTTAAGTTTTTCGCACCCCCCCCTCCGGGGTGCGGTATCCTCACTCATGCGGCCTGAAGGTCGCGTCGCTGCGGGCGGCCAGTCGGCCTTGCGGGCTCCCAATGGGAGCCCGTTATTGTGTCGGATACAAGTTACTTGCTTGTGGGCGGAGCACGGTACGCGGACCGCAAGGCCGACCGGCCGCCCGAGCTTATGCGAGGAAGCAAGGGGCGCGGATGCGCCCCGCCCGCAGGGTCCAAAACCAAAACACCGAGGATTTCGCACCCCGGATGGGGTGCGGGTAAACAAAGACTCTCACCCAACCACGCGCTATACCGCTACCGTGACCGAAATCTCGCCCGAAACCCCCACCACCATGCGCAAACGTGCCGACTTCCTTGCGGCGAATCGCGGAATACGTGTTGCGCGCCCCGGCTTTGTGTTGCTGGCCCACCCCAATCGCGGTGCTGGCAAGCGGTTCGGCGTCACCATTACCAAGAAGGTCGGCAATGCCGTGGTCCGCAACCGGATGAAGCGGCGCTTTCGAGAAATCCTGCGCGACGCCCTGCCAGCCGAGGGCCTGCCCGATCACGATCATGTTCTGATTGGCCGGGATCAGGGGATCGAGCGCGATTTCAGCGCCTTGCGTTCCGAACTCACCGCTGCACTGGACCGCGCGCGGGCCGGCAAAGGAGACAGGCGCAGGCCGCGCAATTCCGGCAAGGCCCCGCGCAAATGAAGCAGGTTCTGATCCTGATCGCGCGCGGTTGGCAGCTTGGGCCCAGCCGCATTTTGCCGCCATCGTGCCGTTATCAACCCACCTGTTCGGCCTTCGCCATAGAGGCGCTGGAAAAACATGGCAGCTTGAGGGGTGGATGGATGGCCTTCAAGCGTATAATGCGCTGCCACCCGTGGGGTGGGCATGGGTATGATCCTGTGCCCTGATGCCCACTTTTATGGTGCTTACTTTTAGAACAATGGCACGCGGCCTTTTCGCGCAAGACGGACACATTTCCCTTGGACAATAATCGCAATCTGCTTTTCGCTGTCGTGCTCTGCGCGGTCCTGCTCATCGGGTGGGATACGGGGATGCAGTATTTGTACCCGCAGCCCGAAACTCCGATGGAGGCTGTCGATCCGGCTGCCGGAGACGCTCCTGCTTCTGGCTCTACCGCTGCAACGGCGGCGGGCACGGATGGCATCGATGCTGCGGCGACCGCGCAAAACGGTCCGGTCGATCTGGCAGACGCTCTGGCCAGCGGCAACCGCGTGCAGATCGACGCACCGCGGGTGGAAGGCTCCATCAATCTGGTGGGCGCGCGGATCGACGATATCGAGTTGAAGGATCATCGCGCCACCGTCGACAGTGACAGCGGCCCTGTTCAACTGTTCGCGCCGCAAGGCACGGCAGGCCAGCACTTTGCCCAGTTCGGCTGGGTGGGTGAAGGCGCGAAACTGCCCGATGCGCGGACCGTCTGGCAGTCCGACGGCAACACGCTGACGCCTGAAACGCCGATAACGCTGACCCACGATAACGGTGAAGGTCAGCAATTCCGCATCACCCTGTCGATCGACGACAACTACATGATCACGGCGGAGCAGACTGCGGCCAACACCGGTTCCGGCCCGATTGTCGCGCAGCCGTTTGCGACCGTGACCCGCAGCGACAGCGGGGCCAGCCTCGATACATGGCTGGCCCATTCAGGCCCTATGGGTGTATTTGGCGACAGCGCCGAATACGGCCCGGACTATGCCGATCTGGCCGAAGAAGGGGTTGCCGATCCCGAAGGCGGGCGCACGCAATGGATCGGCTTTTCCGATATCTACTGGCTCAGCGCGCTGGTCCCGCAGACCGGGTCCGATCCGCAATCGGCGTTCCGCGCCATGAGCGATACGGTCTTCCGCGCCGACGTGATTTACCAGCCCGCCACCATCGGTGCGGGCCGTCAGGTCACCCGCACCACGCAGCTGTTTGCAGGCGCGAAAGAAAGTGCCGTGCTTGACGCGTATGAAGATGGCGGGATCGAGAAATTCGGTCTGGCAATCGACTGGGGCTGGTTCCGCTGGTTTGAAAAGCCGCTGCTGTGGCTACTGCGTTCGATCTTCGAACTCGTCGGCAATTTCGGTGTGGCCATTATCCTGCTGACCGTAATCGTGCGCGGTCTGATGTTCCCCATCGCGCAGAAAGGCTTTGCCAGCATGGCCGCGATGAAGGCCATCCAGCCCAAGATGAAAGTCCTTCAGGAACGCTACAAGGACGACAAGGCGAAGCAGCAGCAGGAAATGAGCAAGCTGTTCAAGGATGAAGGCGTCAATCCGCTGGCGGGCTGTCTGCCGATGCTGCTGCAGATTCCGGTGTTCTTCGCGCTGTACAAGGTGCTGATTCTGGCGATCGAGATGCGCCATCAGCCATTTGCGCTGTGGATAGAGGATTTGTCCGCGCCCGATCCGGCGATGATCCTGAACCTGTTCGGCCTGTTGCCGTTCACGCCGCCCAGCTTCCTCGGCATCGGGGTTCTGGCCGTCCTGCTCGGCTTCACCATGTGGCTGACATTCCGGCTTAATCCGGTGACCGACCCTGTGCAGCGGCAGATCTTCAATATCATGCCGTGGGTGCTGATGTTCGTGATGGCACCGTTTGCCGCCGGTCTGCTGATTTACTGGAACACGTCGAACATCCTGACGCTGGCCCAGCAGAAATATCTCTACTCCAAACATCCGCAGCTGAAGGCCGCGGCGGAGCAGGAGCGGCAGGAGAAAGAGCGCGACAGGGCGAAGGAAAAGGAAAAAGGCGAGAAGGCGTGATCGGCACCCCTGAAACGCCGGAGGAAAAGGCCGCGGCGAAGCTGTTTTCCGGGCGGGTCGATTTCCTGAAATCCGCCCCGCAGCTGAAATTTCTGCCCGATCCGACGGTGGCGGAAATCGCCTTTTGCGGGCGGTCCAATGTGGGTAAAAGCTCGCTGCTGAATGCGCTGACTGGCCGCAAGTCCATTGCCCGTGCCTCGGTCACGCCGGGACGGACGCAGGAACTGAACTTCTTTGAAGTGGGTGATCCGCTGCAATTCCGGCTGGTCGATATGCCCGGCTACGGCTTTGCCAAGGCGCCGCTGGCGGTGGTGGAGAAATGGAAGAAGCTGGTCCGCACCTATCTGCGCGGTCGGCCGGTTCTGGGCCGCACGCTGGTGCTGGTGGATAGCCGCCACGGGCTGAAGGATGTCGACCGCGAGATGATGAAAATGCTGGATCAGGCCGCCGTTGGCTACCGGATCGTTCTGACCAAGGCGGACAAGATCAAGGCCAGCGAGCTGGCAGCGACCGCCGCGAAAGTGGCCGAAGAATCGCGTAAACATCCAGCAGCCTTCCCCGAACTGCACATCACCAGCGCGGAAAAAGGCATGGGCATCGCCGCCCTGCGCGCAGCCGTGGTCGCGGATGCGAAGCTGGTTTGAGCCCATTCAGCCTCGACACCCGATTGGTGAACAGGTAGCCCACGAGCCATACTGAATTTGGTGGGGCGTAAGGTGGAAGCGCGCATGAAACTGATTATCGGCAACAAGAATTATTCCAGCTGGAGCCTGCGGGCATGGCTGGCGGCGAAGCAATCCGGCCTCTCTTTCGAGGAAATTCTCGTCCCCATGTTCGGCGAACAGTGGGAACAGGCGAAGCAGGACGATACCGGCCTGTCGCCATCGCACGGCAAGGTGCCGATCCTGTGGGACGACGAGACAGTCGTGTGGGACAGCCTGGCGATCATGGAATATCTGTCGGACAAAGTCGGGCGCGACCGGTTCTGGCCCAAGGACGACACAGCGCGCGGCATGGCCCGGGCAATGGTTTGCGAAATGCACTCCGGCTATGCGGGCCTGCGCAGCGAATGCCCGATGAATATCCGCAAAACCTTCGAAGGTGTGCAGATTTCCGAAACCACGCGGCAGGACGTCGTGCGCATTCTGGGCCTGTGGGCAGAGGCGCGGGCGCGGTTTGGCGCAGGCGGCCCCTTCCTGTTCGGCACGTTTGGCGCGGCCGATGTATACTACGCTCCGGTAGTCAGCCGTTTCCTGAGCTATGGCTTCAAGGTTCCCGGCTTTGCAGAGGGATATATGCAGGCGGTGTGGGAACATCATTGGCTGGCCGAATGGGTCGCAGCAGCGGAAAACGAAGAATGGGTGCTGGAACAATATGACAGCATCGCCGTGCAATGAGAGCGTTTCTGGCAGGAGCGTTTGCGGCGCTGGCATTGCTGGTCCAGCCGGGCGCTGCGCAGGCGTGGGGCTTTTACGCGCACGGCGTGACAGGCGAAATTGCGCTGGCAAATATCAAGCCTGAAACCCGCCGCGCGATGGACAGGCTGTTCGTGGCAGAGCCGCTGCTGGGGACGCCGGATTGCGATTTGTCCAACATGGTGGATGCATCGACCTGGCCCGATTGCGTGCGGCGCGATTACTGGCGCTGGGGCTATACCGGCGCATGGCATTACCAGACCGAGCCGATTACCGAAGACTACGATGCGCGCAAGAATTGCGGCGGCGGATCCTGCGTCAGCGCACAGGTGACGCGCAACCATCGAATACTGGCGGATGAGAGCCTGCCCGCCAATGTCCGGCTGGAAGCGCTGGCCTTCTTCGTCCATTTTGCCGGCGATATTCACATGCCACTGCATTCCGGCGATCTGGGCGACCGGGGCGGCAACGACCGCACGGCGTCCTATGGCATCGTGCCGGGCATGAATTTGCACTGGATCTGGGACGGTCCCCTGGCCGAACGCGCGATAACCTCGGCCCGCCCGGCCCTGGTTCGGCGCTATTCGGCGGCAGAGCGGGCGGCTCTGGACGGAGGCAATCCGGCGGACTGGGGCCGCGAAAGCTGGGAAATAGCGCGCAGCTTCGTTTATCCTACCGCGTTCGACTGCGACCCGTGCGAGGGTGATTTTCATGACGAAACCGCGCTGACACAGGCAGATATCGCTGCATCCATTCCCATCGCCCAGCGCCGCGTCACTCAGGCAGGCCTGCGCATTGCGCGCCTGCTGGACATCGCATTCGAGCCGGGACCATTACCAGAGCCGGAGAATGATCGATGAGTTCCATTGTAGCGGGAGCAGCGGCCGAGTATGCCAAGCGCCTGATGGCGGCGCCCAGTGTTACGCCTGCCACCGGAACCGTCTTCGATACGATGGAGGCTCTGCTGGAGCCGCAGGGCTTTGCCGTGCATCGGTTTACGCGGGGCGGGGGGGCTGAGGGTACGCCT
>OJAU01000038.1_pt1 | contig 98633 bp, 85 predicted proteins | sample 1589791 | NCBI WGS metagenome assembly OJAU01 (sample SAMN05416849, study PRJEB24817) | seawater metagenome | isolation source: Sea water | place: Canada:Atlantic | collected 2013-07 | reverse complement strand
CTACACAGAGTAGATCGTCGGCAGCGTCAGATGTGTATAAGAGACAGATATAAAGTCTTTAAAATCCGGTTTAAATAGTCAACTTTTAATAAATAATTATAGAGTTTTTTTTGTAAAAAACAGCTTATTTATATTATTTTTGGGTGATTTTATTATTAATATAATAACAAGGAACCCCATATTTTGAAAAAAGAAGTATTATTCTTAATAATTCAGTTTATACTCTTCTCTTTATATTTTATTGATATTCATATTGTTTCCTATTCATTTCCTTCATGGATTAACTATATATTATTGTCATTAGTAGGTTGTGGCTTTGTTGTTATTTTTCTAGGAATACTCAATTTAAATGATGATCTAAGTGGAATAAATCCCAAAAAAGGAAAACCGATGGTTTTTAATGGGATTTACAGGCATGTGCGCCATCCCATATATTCGGGAATTCTTATAAGTATGCTGGCATATGCCCTTTTTACAGGTTCAGTGTTTAAATTTATTTTAACCCTGGTTATGGGCGTTGTCTTTTATTATAAATCTAGTAACGAAGAAAACTGGATGCTTAAAAAGTATGAACAGTATCGAGTTTATAAAGAGAAAACCGGCCGTTTTCTTCCAAAGTACCGAAATAAGAATTACCAATAAAATAATAACCTTTCTTAATAACTTTCCTTGTAAGGTTCTACCTAAAGTTACTACTTTTACATTCTAAAATATTTTGAAGAAAACTATTATGGCAGATACTATTGAAAAAATTAAATGTTTGATTATTGGTTCTGGTCCAGCAGGATATACAGCGGCAATATATGCATCAAGAGCAGATTTAAAACCTGTAATGTATACTGGTATGGAGCCAGGAGGGCAATTAACAACCACTACCGAGGTTGATAACTTTCCCGGTTACCCAGATGGCATAGATGGCCCTACCATGATGGTTCAGCTACAAAAACAAGCTGAGCGTTTTGGAACCGAAGTACGCATTGGTATGGTTACAGCCGTAGACTTTAGTGATAAAGTAGGTGGAACTCATAAAGTAACAGTAGATAATAAGAAACAAATTGAAGCTGAAACTGTAATTATTTCAACAGGTGCAACTGCTAAATACCTAGGCTTGCCAAGTGAGCAGAAGTTACGTGGTGGTGGAGTTTCTGCCTGTGCCGTGTGCGATGGTTTCTTCTATAAAGGACAAGATGTAGCAATAGTAGGAGGAGGTGATACAGCTGCTGAAGAAGCTACCTATCTTGCCAATATTTGTAATAAAGTAACCATGTTAGTTCGTAAGGATTATATGAAAGCATCAAAAGCGATGCAACATCGAGTTACAAATACAAAAAACATAGACCTGCGTTACAATACCGAAGTGGATGAAGTTATAGGGGATCAAGTTGTAGAAGGACTTCGAATGGTTAATAATGAAACAGGTGAGAAAGAAGAGATTAAAATCACCGGATTGTTTATTGCAATTGGACATAAACCCAATACTGAAATATTTAAAGGACAGTTAGATATGGACGATACGGGATATGTAATTACCAAAGGAAAGAGCACTAAAACAAATAGACCTGGTGTTTTTGCAAGTGGTGACGTACAGGATAAAGAATATCGTCAAGCCGTTACAGCAGCTGGGACAGGTTGCATGGCAGCGCTAGATGCAGAACGTTACTTGCAAACTATTGAAACTGAAGAAACAGTAGAAGCATAAGCAATTACTTTTAAAAAGTGTAAAACACCTAAGCAGACCGTTTAGGTGTTTTTTTATGGCTTTTATAATAGTACTTGTCTTACAAGTCACTACTAAAAGTTTATATTTGCAGGGTAGAATATTTTAATTTATGAAAGTATTTTTATACTTTTTTATTGCTCTTATTTTTATTTCGGCTGGCGCTTTTGGTCAGGAAATATCCGAAAGTGACTTTCTTTTTTCAAAAAACCTAAATACAGTATTTAAAAACCCACCACAGGCTGAAAGAGTTGCCAATTACTTATTTAAAAATGCTAACACACCATTAGAAAAAGCCGAAGCCCTTTACTTATTTTCAGAAAGTAAAAAAAGACAGGGTGATTATATTGAAAGCATTGAAGACCTTTATAAGGCAAAAGCATTAGTAGACCCAAATAAAGATCACTTTTTAAACAGCTTGCTATTAATTTCAATTGCAGAAAGGTGCCAAACAACTGGTATTAATGATATTTCTGAAGAATACCTTCAAAAGGCTGCGAGTCAAATTAATAAGATATACCTAAAAGAAGAACTTATTATAGCTAAAGCTTCTTTACTCTATGAGCAGGCTGATAGATTGCTTGATCAAGACAGTATTGAAAAAGCAACACAAGTTGCAAAATCTTCAGAAAACATTTTAGAAGATGTTAAAATAATGATTCCTGCACTTTTAATAAAAAACTATGTGTTACAGGGTAATATCTATCTAACTTCTAGAACTGTTGATTCTGCTGCCCTTTACTTCAATAAAAGTATAGAACTTATAAGGGCATCGGGGTTTGAAGATTCACCACTTGAAGCCAAAACCCTAAAAGGAATAGGGGAGGTTCAATATGCCACATCCAATTTTGAAAGTGCCAAAACAAACTTTAAAAAAGGATTGGAAGTTTCTGGTATTGAAGAATCACTTCAAGCAGCTATTTTAAATGACCTATCAAAGGTGTATAAGGATCAGGACAGTGTTACGGCGTATCAAATAAATTATAGAAAAAGTTCGACTCTAAACGCTTCTGTTTTAACTTCAGAAAGGAAAATTCGTAATACTATTCTCTCTCATATAGAAGCCGAACAAGAAGGGGCTATCCTTAGTGATAAAAGAAACTATTACATAATTGCTGGAGTAATTGTAGGAGTGGTACTAATAATTTTTATAGGGTATTATTTTTACAATAAAAACCTGAACAGACAATACCAGCAGTTTGAAAAAGTCATCAAGCAGCTTGAAAATAAGGAAAAACTGGAAGCGCCTAAAAAAGTTGTAAAAGAAGAAACTGTAGAAACCAAGGGTGTTATCATTCCTGAAGAAACCGAAAATGCCATTCTGCAACGACTTGAAGATTTTGAAACAACAACCAAATACACCAATTCTAACATGTCATTGCCTGTATTGGCAAAACAGTTGGATACCAACACCAAGTACATTTCTGAAATAATCCATACCCATAAAAACAAAAACTTTAATACCTATATAAACGAATTGCGCATCAATCACATTATTCAGTTAATGAAAGAAGATAAGAAGTATCTAAATTATAAAGTAAGCTACTTGGCTGAAGAAAGCGGCTTTTCGTCACACAGCGCTTTTACCGTAGTTTTTAAGTCTATTACTGGGATAACACCAAAACAGTTCATTTCTTTTTTAAAGAAAGATGATAAAGTAGCGTCTTGATGCTTTTTTAGTATATTACCAAAAAAATGTTTTTGCGTAAAAATATACTCCCTAGCTTATTACTATTTACATTGGTTTTTTTGTGCCATAAAGTAAGCGCGCAAAATAAAGCATTGATAGATAGCCTGCGTCAAGAAGCCAATGTGTTGGCTTACAGTAATCCAGAACTAGCTGTTGAAAGAGGTTTGGAGCTGTATAGTCTATCAAAAAACAATCCATCACAGCAAGTTTCAGCTTTATTAACTGTTGCGAATGGGTATGCAGTGCTTAAAGATCATGATCAAGTTTTAAAATACGCTCTAAAAGCAGATTCTATTGCAGGGGAAAATAAAAACTATTCAGATCAAATACGCGCATTGGGTTTTATTGGTGGCCAGTATCAGCGGTTAAAGCTTAGTAACCGTGCATTAAAGTATTTGGACCGCGCATATAATTTATCAATAGAGCACCCTTTACCAGATTCAATCCAATATATACAAGGCAATATTCTTTTTGTAAAAGGCTTGATAAAAAGAGATAATTTAGGTTGTGAATATGCATTGCCCAATTTTACAGAAGCCGCCAAAGTGTTTAGGGACAATTTGGAAAAAAAGTTGATGAATAGTAGCATGGCCATTACGTTAAATAATATTGGTGATTGTAATTTCCAACTAGAAAAGTATGAGACTGCCCGTCAAAATTACAATGAAGCTATTGCATTTGCGTCAAAGATTAATGCAGTAAAAAACACAGCCTACTCAAAATTGGGATTGGCTAAAATACTTTCCAAAGAAAAAAAACATACACTAGCAATCCAAAAGTTAGAAGACGCCTTACGTTCTGTTAAAAGTATAAACGATGCAGGATTAAAAACAGAGTTGTATAAAACTCTTTCTGAAAATTATGCTGCGGTAGGAAATAATGAAAAGTACAATACCTATACAAAGCTTTATTTTGAAGAAGAAGAAAAACTGTTGAATGAAGAAAAAAAATCAATTAATCAGGTAGCCAATAATCTTGCCGCTGAAAATCTCGATAAAAGGGAAAATCAAAAAAACACCTACACCTATATTTTTATAATTTGTGGACTACTTTTACTTGTAATTTTAGGATATATTATCAGCAAAATACTTCAAAAAAGACGAAAAATAGCTCAGAAAAAGCGAGAAATAGAAAATACTTCAAAAAAGTAATGTTTTACCTGTAACCTTCTGTTTTTTAATAATTTAAAAGCGTATATTCTCTTTTAAATTTCGTGAAAATTCCTTTAAATCAAAAATATAATCCTTTATATATAGGTAATCATTGGTTAGGTTTACATTCGAGATTGAAAACTTAAAACATTTTATGATGAAACAATTATTTACATTAATTTTTGCTATTTGCGTAGCTTCCTTTAGTCTGCATGCACAATGTGACATATCGGAAAACTTTGACACCTATAACAATGGTGAAGTCCCAACAGACTGGACCATGATTGATGCCACAGATGGAACTTCTTCCTACGGGCAAGTAACTTCAAACCCCTCAGCGCCCAGTCCTGGAAGATATTTTAGGATGTATAGTGGTAATGCCACTACGGGAGACCTTATATTTATTTCCCCAATGGAAGCGACTGCTTCAGACGGAAATCACCGGTTGAAGTTTTTTGCACAAGGAACCACAGAATCAAATTTAATTGTAGGTACTACAGATGCTGGTGATGGAAGTGGAACCTTTACTACATTAGAAACGATAACCCTATTAGGAACTAACAATGAAAACTGGGAAGCTCAAGAAATAATCATCCCGGCAGGAACGGATGGATACATTTTCTTTCAACATAACCTTGGATCAACTTTTGACCAAGTGAATATTGATAGTGTTTGTTTAGAGCCAATTCCTACTTGTTTAGAGATTAGTGATGTAGAAGTTTCAAACCCTACGCAAACAACCATTGACTTAGCTTGGACAGAAAGTGCTTCAGGTGAAGATAATTGGGAGTATGTTGTACAAGAAGCGGGTGGAGGAGAACCAACCACAAATGGGACGGCTCATACATCAACCGATGCCAACCCTTCACTTACAGTTAGTGATCTTGACTCAAATACAGTATATGAAGCCTACGTACGTGCCGATTGTGGTGGCGGAGATTATGGTGCTTGGATAAAATCTAATGGCGTTGTGAGAACAGATTGTGCTCCGCTAGCCGATAATTTTTGTGAAGATTGGGCAGGAATGCCAGAAGATGAAGTCCCAATTTGTTGGAGTGCGATTGATGATCCTAATACATCTGGTCATGTTCAATTAGATTATGAGTTTAGTTATAGTAAAAACATGTTAGAGTTATATGCAGTAAGTGTTACTGTTGGAGATCTTATCGCCATTTCACCAGATGTTTCAGCTTTTGCTACCGATGGGGCTCATCGTTTACGTTTTACTGCAGGTTCGTCACCAGACGCTCCAGATGTTTTAGCAGTAGGAACGATGGATGAGAATGATAATTTTGTTGAAATAACAACACTAACCCTTACCAGTGATAGAGAAACTGAGTATTTAGTTACCCTACCTGATAATGGTCACGATAACTTCGCTTTTAAGCACAGTGGTCAGATTAACAAAACGGTATGGATTAATACAGTTTGTGTTGAAGACTTACCTTCTTGTTTAGAAGTTACAGATGTTACAGCATCGAATGTAGATTTTGATTCCGCAGATATTTCGTGGACAGCAAGTGAATCTAACGAAACTGCTTGGGAATATATAGTACAAGAAACTTCTTTACCAGCACCAGATGCTACTACTAACGGTACTGAAATAGCTACTACATCTACCACAGTATCTTTAGATCAAAACACTGCTTATAAAGCGTATGTACGTGCAAAATGTGATGTAGATGACTTCGGGGCTTGGGTTGCCTCAGATGAGTTTACATCGGCTTGTAGTAGTTTTGTTGCTGAGTATAGTTTTGGTTTTGAAGGCCCTAATGTTGATGGGGAAGAACTGAAGCCATGTTGGTCAGTGTTTGATACAACATTAGGCGATTTTAGAACATATGAAGAACAAGGAAATATTATGCCTTCAGAAGGAAGTTTAATGATGCGTATGTTCGTCTCTAGTTCTTCAGATTCTGAAGGATTAATCGTGAGTACACCAGAGTTTTCAGATTTAAACATAGATAAACAAATACGTTTTAAAATGAACAAAAGTGCTGCGAGTACGGCAGATTTAGACATCATTGTAGGGACTATGGCAGATCCTATGGATGCAAGTACTTTTGTAGTTCTTGATGATACCTCGTTAAACCAATCTACAATTATTGCCGAAACGTGGACGGAGTTTACGATTGACCTTTCAGGTTATGATACAAGTTTAGGGCACAATTACATCGCCTTTAAGCCTCAACATTCAGGTACAGGAGGTTCGCAGTTTCTTTATATGGATGACTTTAACTATGAATACAATGAACCTCAAGGCTTAAATGATGAACCTGAAACAGCGGCTATTTTAACAGCATCAGACGATTATAACTGTAATAATCCTATAACGGGCGACTATCAAGGTGCTACCCAGTCTGAAGAATACGGATGTACTTCACCAGATTACGATGGTTATAATGATTTATGGTATCGATTCACCCCTGAAACTTCTGGTCTATATTATTTTGGACTTGAAGCAATTGACGGTGACCCAATGAATATGTTTATTTATGAAGGTTCATCTGTTAACCCAGTGCCTATTGGTTCGGGATGTAGTACACGTTTTACCTCAGTAGAGTTAAATGCTGGAGAAACGTATTTTGTTGGTATTGCCAGTGAAATACCAACAGCACAATTTTCATTGTGTGTATCTAAATTTCCAGAAGTACCTACGAATGATGAACCAAGTGGTGCACTTGAGTTAACCGAGTCAACCGATAGAAACTGTGACAATCCAGTTAGCGGTTATACAGCATCGGCTACCTATTCAACCGATTCTGCTTGTTCTCCTCAAACAGATGATGTTTGGTACACATTTGTACCAAGTACTACAGCAAACTATACCTTTAAAAGAACGGTAACGAATGGTAGTGCACCAACGTCAGTATCTGTTTATTCTGGTACTCCCGGAAATATGACCCAAATTACAGAAGGATGTGACTCATATTTGCAAACTGTAGATTTAACTGCAGGGGAAACCTATTACGTAGCAGTTTCAAGTTCAGCTGGTTCCATTCCTTTATATTTTGATTTGTGTGCGTATCAATCACCACCAGCGCCAGGAAATGACGAATGTGTAAATGCTTTCGACTTGAACGTTGGAGAAGATTTTGAAACCAGTTTTATAATTGGTGATAATACTTCTGCTACTAGAAACCCAAATGATCCATTGGTAATTTGTGATGGTCTTGAGTTCGAGGAAAAAGGAAAAGATATATGGTACACTGTGACCGTACCAAATTCTGGAAACCTAAAACTGGAAACCAAAAATAACAACGATCCTTACTTAACAGATACTGGTTTGCAAGCCTATAAAGGTGAATGTGGTGCCTTGGAAACTATATTCTGTAGTGCGGATCAAGGGGAAGGTTTCTTTAATTACATGGAACTTACAAACCTTGAGCCTGGTACCGAAGTTTTGGTACGTATGTGGGGTCGAGTAGGGAACTACGGAACCTTCAAAATTGCTGCTTACGATGATTCTCCAGAATGTAATTTCCCATCCATTTTTACAGTAAGCGATGTTACTGAAACAACGGCAATGGTAAGTTGGACAGCGCCAAACCCAGAACCAACCGGTGGTTATGAGTATATTGTACAGGAAGCAGGAATTGGATATCCAGGTGATGCTACAGGTACTTTAGTAGCTGATTCAGAAGTTTTTTTAGAAGGGTTAACACCAATGACTGAGTATGAAGTTTATGTAAAAGCATTTTGCGGTACTAACGGAAGTGCTTGGGCAGGACCAGTTTTATTCACTACAGATGAAGAATTGGGTGTTTCAGACATTAACAAGGACCAATTTAAATTGTATCCTAACCCAGTAAATGATGTTGTAAACGTATCATATAAATCTGCGATAGATAGCATATCCATCTATTCCATAACTGGGCAGTTGGTTTATGACAATGCAATACATACTTCTTCAGCACAAATTAATGTATCACACCTATCAAGTGGGTTATATATATTAGAAGCTCAAGTTGAAGGAAGTAAAGTAAGATTTAAAATTATTGTTGAATAATTTTAGTTGTTAGTTAATACCAAAACGCCCCGTTGCATTTTGCAACGGGGCGTTTTTTTATATTGTGGGATGTTGTATGATAGTATTATTAAAACTATTTTTTCTTAATTGTCCATTCAAACTCAAAAGTTGAAACAACATCACCAGCTTTATCAACACCTTGAGATTTCATCCAGATGGTTTGTCCTTCTCCTGTTTTAACAGCTGCTTGAATAGCTTCTTTTACTTTAATTCCATCTTCACAGGTAAACTTGATTCTTCCTTTTGCTTTTTTTGAAAAAGAAGCTTTATTATTGGCCACCAGCATTGAAATTCTTTCATCACTTTCTTTAATGGTCGCCATGACCATGGCGCCGGTGCTCAACTCGGCAGCCATTCCTTGCACGGCCCAAAACATAGACTTAAAAGGGTTTTGATTGATCCATTTATGACGTACCGAAGTTACACAAGTTGTTTCATTTATACTCTTAACCCGAACACCCGTAAACCAAGCGGAAGGTAATTTAAAAAATAAAAAAGTATTGATTTTTGAAGGTGTAAGTGGCATATTCAGTGGTTTTAAGGCGAATATACATCAAAAAAAGGAACCCTGCTAACTCTTAAAGTTATGTTAAATTTTAGTACTATGCGTAACATAATACCTTTTTTTGTACATATATTTGTATAAGAAATTAATGAGCAATGGCAACAACCTTTACAAATCTATCTGAAAAAGAAGCTGAAAATCAAAAGAATATCGCAGCTGGAATTCATTTAAGTACCTTTTTAAAGTTTTTATTTCCGTTTGCAAATTTTATAGCTCCGTTGATACTTTGGACCATTCATAAAGAAAAACCATTTGTAGGTAGCCACGGAAAGAGAGCGATAAATTTCCAGTTAAGCATTTTGTTATATTCAATAGGAATAGGAGTATTATGCTTACCATTCTTTGTCATTTTTGCAGCAGATTTTATTTCACTTATAGAAGCAATGGAGCACACCATAGGAAATCCTGGCTTTGCTGAAATTAGAAATCTTTCAGGATACATTCTTTTATTCGGTATAGCAGGACTGTTACTTTTCGGCTTATTCATATTAGAACTGTACGCCGTAATCACCGCAACTATGTATGCCGCTAAAGGCAAACTATATAAATACCCATTATGCATACCTTTTTTAAAACCAACATCTGAACCCGTTTCAGAAATCAATCAATCAAAAAATGAGCACACTAGTTAACATCGTATTAGCAGCAGTTTTAAGTTTTTTAGGCGCCGAGGTGCAAAAAGAGCGTAACGAAACAGCTATAAATACATCGATACAATGCCAGCAAACCGTTGAAAACGCACAAGCAGTATTGTTCACAGAAAATGAAGCTATTAATTGTAAATAGGACCGATGAAAATTGAAAACACAAAAGCGCAAATGCGTAAAGGAGTTTTGGAATATTGTATCCTTTCCGTTTTAAAAGATGGCGAGGCATATACATCAGATATTCTAGACACCTTAAAAGACGCAAAAATGCTGGTGGTAGAAGGAACAATCTATCCGCTGCTTACCCGATTAAAAAACGCAGGATTACTTTCCTACCGATGGGAAGAATCTACCAGTGGACCACCACGTAAATATTATGAACTGACCGAAACCGGACAGCTATTTTTAAATGAATTGAATACTACCTGGAGCGAGCTGCAACAGGCAGTACACAGAGTAACCAGCGAAAACACTACGAAATGAAAAAGACAGTAAACATAAATTTAGCAGGTACCTTTTTTCATATAGATGAAGATGCCTTCGGGAAACTTTCAAGATACCTCGATGCTATTAAAAAATCGCTTACGGACCCTAATGGAAGTGACGAAATTATGCGGGATATTGAAGCTCGTATTGCTGAACTTTTTTCAGAAAAAATCGAGACGAAAGCTCAGGTAATTTCTTTAAAAGAATTAGATGAGGTAATAGCCGTAATGGGACAACCGGAAGATTATCAGGTTGATGAAGAAATGTTTGAAGATGTACCACCTTCACAAAAAACGTCACGTCGCCGAAAATCGACCAGACAGCAATTGTTTAGAGATATAGACAATAAGTTTATCTCAGGGGTTTCTTCTGGGTTAGGGCATTATTTGGGCATCGATGCAATCTGGATTCGTCTACTTTGGATCATATTGACGATTCTTTCACAAGGAGTATTTATTGTCGTGTACATTATCTTCTGGATATTGGTTCCAGCAGCGGTGACCACTTCAGATAAATTGAGAATGACGGGCGAACCCGTTAATATTTCAAACATAGAACGGAAATTTAAGGAGGGTTATGACACCGTTGCCGATAAAGTAAAAAATGCAGATTATGATAAATACGGACAAAAAGTAAAAAACGGCACTTCCGGTTTCTTTGATACGGTGGGTAAAATAATCGTGACGCTATTCACCATTTTTGTGAAGTTTTTAGGGCTTTTATTTATCCTTATATCAATAAGTGCTTTGATTGGCCTTATCGTTAGTTTGTTTACGTTAGGAACCGTAGGGTTCTGGGGTACTGGCGAAGTGATGGAGTACATTACCATGTTCGATACCACGGGAACACCCATCTGGATCATTTCTCTATTAACGCTTTTCGCAGTTGGAATTCCATTTTTTGTACTATTCATTTTAGGGCTTAAAATGTTAATCAACAACTTAAAGTCGATAGGGACAAAAGCTAAGGTTACCTTATTAATCGTATGGTTTATATCATTGATTGTTTTGGGTATCCTTGGTATAAAACAAGCTACACAAAGGGCTTATGATGGAGAAGATATTGCTGAAACAGTCCTTCCCGTTAAAAAAGGAGATACGTTGCAGTTAAAAATGCGTGCCGACAGTCAATATGAATATGAAACGCATCGCCACGGTGGATTAGAGCTGAAATACAATGAAAATGACGAGCGTGTAATTTACAGCAACGATATTCGGTTAATTGTTCGATCTACTAAGGACTCTGTTGGAAAATTATTGATTGAGCGTAAAGCCGAAGGAAAGAGCTTCTTAGATGCTAAAAAACACGCCGAAGCCATTGAGTATAATTATTCTATGGATAATGGAGTGTTACTCTTAGACGGATTTTTAACTACCGGAACGGAAAACAAATTCCACGATCAAGAAGTACAAATAACAGTATACTTACCAGAAGGGAGTATTTTAATTGCCGACAAAAATACGTATTCGTATCACAGAAATGATTCCCGCTTTGAGGATATATTGAACAATGGCGATGAAGAGAAAACACTATTGATAATTCGCGATGACACACAGTGTCTAGATTGTGAAGATATTGTCGATGAGGAAGAAATAGAGTTTTCTGAGGAAGATTCAGAAATAGAAAAAAATTTAGAAGAAGTTAATAATAACGCTTCTTCAGAAACATGGAAGCAGAAAGTGAATGATGTTTTTAAAGAAAGCAATGATGATAATGAGCCAGCAGAGAATAAAACACAAGTAAATAAAACAATAGAAACAGATACAATCAATAACCAATAAACCAAGAATAATGAAACCAATCCAAGTAATTTTACTAGTCTTGATAGCAGGCTTGAGTACTGCTTGTCAATTTGATATTAACCTTGGGCAAACCAATGGTAACGGTAACGTAGTAACCGAAGAACGACCTGTCTCAGAATCATTTACCGCTGTACGCGGAAGCGCAGGTTTAGATGTATTCTTAACGCAAGGCGATACAGAAAAAATAGTAGTAGAAGCCGATGAAAATTTGCTCGATATAATTGAAACTGAAATAATAGACGGCAAACTAAAAATAGGAACTAAAGAAAACATTGGTCGTTCTAAAGCGAAAAAAGTATATGTAACGTATACTGAATTAAATACCATTGAAGCCAGCAGTGGTGCTGATGTGATTGGAAACTCAGTCGTGGAAAGCGAACGCTTAACATTAGATTGTAGTAGCGGTGCTGACCTTGAAGTGGAAGTGTTCTCAAAACATGTAATTGCCGAAACCAGCAGCGGTGCCGATATAAATGTTTCTGGTAAAGCGACAACTCTAGACGCATCTGCTTCCAGTGGGAGTGATTTAAATGCTAAAGATTTATTAGTAATTAATTGCACAGCCGATGTTTCAAGCGGGGCCGATATTACTGTAAATGTTCAAGATAAACTTGTTTCTGAAACATCTAGTGGTGGCGATGTTCACTATTATGGTAATCCTGGGAATGTTTCAAAAAATGAAAGCAAGTCTGGTGGTGGAACTCATAAAATGTAAGTTATTTAATGGTCAACCAACCAAAAAGCAAAAACCGAAGACAATTCAGCTTCGGTTTTTGTTGTTTCAGTAGTTTTTATTTCAACCTTACAACCTATAATTACTATTTTAGTAGCGTAAAAATAAGTAAGAGAACATGGAAGTATTAATTATAGAAGACGAAAAACCTTCAGCAAGACGGTTAAAACGAATGCTCGAAAAGCTAGATGTAACCGTAAAACATACGCTTCATAGTGTAGAAGAGTCTATCGAATGGTTTTCAAATAATCCACAACCGGAATTGATTTTTTTGGATATTCAGCTTAGCGATGGTCTCTCTTTTGAAATTTTCGACGAAGTGTCCATAACCAGTTCTATTATTTTCACCACTGCCTATGACGAATATGCACTGCAAGCTTTTAAACTGAACAGCATAGATTACCTTTTAAAACCTATTGATCAAGAAGATTTAGAAAAAGCAGTTGAAAAGTATAAAACCTTTAAACCACAGCAACAGAACGTTCAGTTAAATTTTGAAGACATTAAAAAGATGCTGACCAACCCTGTGGAACGTGAGTACAAAAAGCGGTTTACAACAAAAATAGGGCAGCACCTTAAAATGATTTCGGTAGATGATATTGAGTGTTTCTATTCTGAAAACAAAGGAACCTACGCACGCACTACCGAAGGTCGTGATTACTTATTAGACACAACTTTAGAACAACTGGAAAACGAGCTAGCACCTCAAATATTTTTTCGTGTAAACCGTACTTTTTTTATTAATATCAATGCTATAAAAGATATTATATCGTACACCAATTCTAGACTTCAAATAAAACTTAATAGTTATTCCGATCAAGATATTATCGTAGCACGCGAACGTGTAAAGGATTTTAAAATTTGGCTAGAATAAATCTTATTTCAGAAATAAAACCCTGCTATACTTGCAAAAGTTAAGACGTAACTGCATCTTTGCTAGCTGTAAAACATTTATATGTCAAAGGTTGTTTTAATAACGGGAGGGTCTTCTGGAATAGGAAAGGCGATAGGTTCTTATCTTCTTTCAAAAAACTATGTAGTGTATGGAACGAGCCGTAATCCTGATAAATACAAAGATACCAGTCCATTCCCTCTATTGAAAATGGAGGTTACTAGCTTAAAGAGCGTTCAAGAATCTGTAAACGAGTTATTAAAACAAGAAGAAAGAGTTGATGTATTAATAAACAACGCTGGTGTGGGAATTACTGGACCCATTGAAGAAACACCTAATGCCGAAATTGAAAAAGCCTTCGCCACCAACCTATACGGACCCATAAATGTTATAAAAGCTGTTTTGCCAACTATGCGAGAGCAGGGGAGTGGCACTATAATTAATATAACCTCTATTGCAGGTTATATGGGACTTCCGTACCGTGGAATCTATTCAGCAACAAAAGCCGCTTTAGAAATTACCATTGAAGCCTTGCGAATGGAAGTACGGCAATTTGGTGTTAAAATGACCAACATTGCACCTGGCGATTTTGCCACCAATATCGCTGCTAGCCGTTATCACGCACCCCAATTAGAAAATTCGCCTTATAAAAAAGAATACGGCAATACATTAAAGTTAATGGACGAGCATGTGGATTCTGGAGAAGATCCAGATAAAATGGCTAAAGTAGTTCATCAAATTATCGAGACGAAAAACCCGAAAGTACATTATAAAGTTGGTTCTTTCCTTCAGAAATTTTCAGTAGTTCTTAAAAAAATTCTTCCCGACAAGACGTATGAGCGTATGCTACTTAACCATTATAAGTTGAAGTAAGCAATCTTTTTCTGTTTTCAGTTTAAAACAGCGGTAATCTTCGTTACTTTTGTAACAATCAAAAACTGAAAACTGTTTACTATGAAATTCTTTATCGATACCGCAAACTTAGATCAAATTCGTGAAGCACAAGACTTAGGTGTTTTAGATGGAGTAACTACCAACCCATCATTAATGGCCAAAGAAGGCATTACTGGGCGTAATAATATCTTAAAACATTACGTAGATATCTGCAATATTGTAGATGGCGATGTTTCTGCTGAAGTAATCGCAACCGATTTTGACGGTATTGTAAAAGAAGGTGAGCAATTAGCAGATTTGCACGAACAAATCGTGGTAAAAGTGCCCATGATCAAAGAAGGAATAAAAGCGATAAAATATTTTACCGATAAAGGAATCCGTACTAACTGTACACTAGTTTTCTCTGTTGGGCAAGCATTATTGGCTGCGAAAGCAGGTGCTACCTATGTGTCACCATTTATTGGAAGATTGGATGATATTTCGACAGATGGGTTAAATCTTATTGCTGAAATACGCCTTATTTATGATAACTACGGTTTTGAAACCGAAATATTAGCAGCTTCTGTTCGTCATACCATGCACGTACTAGAATGTGCAAAAATTGGAGCTGATGTTATGACCGGACCACTTTCTTCAATTGAAGGCCTATTAAAACATCCACTTACCGATATAGGTCTTGAAAAGTTTTTAGCAGATTATAAAAAAGGAAATTAAGATAAACTTACTTAATAAAATTTCAGAAAGAATAAAGAGCCTTTTGCAGAGATGTGAAAGGCTTTATTTATTAATATACCCTAATAATTGTTGTTCAATTTCTGGGCTAAGGAGGTTGGTGTTTCCTTCTATTATAACCCCATCTTTATCCACAATTAAAGCCTTATGGACAGAGGTTAGGACTAGTTTTTTTTCAGCTACTTCAATATTATCAAATTGATACTCATTGTTAAGGTTGTAACCCAATCTTTTTACAATGTTTAGCCATTTTTTATAATGTGTATCTGTATTGATCCCTATATAATCATATTCTGGATACTTAGATTTAAGCTCTGCTACTTTTATGTGTATGCTTTTATAATGTTGAACCGACTTCATAGACCAAAAGTAAATTACCGATTTCTTATTTATGGTGCTAAGCAAATCTACTACCGTATTGTCCGTTGTGACCAATGGCAAGTCAGGAATTTTATTATCTGATGTTAACTGCATAGTAGCTTCTGCCAGTTTTCCTATTCTTTTTTTATGGCTTTCATTAGTACTGAGTTCATCAAAAAGAGCGACTATTCTCTGTTCTTCTTCAGCATTTTTAGCATTTAATAAATAGCGCCTAACATTATATTTTAAAAGGTCATTTTTGAGTGAATCATTTGTAATAATGCTATCTATTGCATTAATCTTAGCATAGTTATGAGCAAATGAGAATCGATTAAAAGTCCCTTCACCATCCTTTTTGTTATGGGCTACATTGTCTAAATAAAAATTTAAAAAACGGTAATACGGGTAGTATGTTCGTAGTAGCTCATCCCCAAAATTTATATTTTCTCGGTAGTCGTAAAAGTCTTTTGGAAAGTTTTCTTTGTTAAAAGAGCTGTTGTTTGCGTGCGCTGAAGTATAGAGCTCTTTGCGCATGTTATAAATGTAGTCAATATTTGACTTTGCAACTTTTCTGAACGTTTTTGAAGTATTGTTTTTTTCTAAAAACGATTCATATACTGATTCCCATTCATTCTTTAATGAATCCAATTTGGCTTCAAACGCTATCGGTGGCAGTTGGTTGTATCTGGCAAGCAAAGGCGCTTCTTGCTCGTTTAATAGAAAAAAGCTCATTAATAGATTATTTTTACTACCTCCTTGTCCGGAAAACGAAAGCGATTCGTCAAACTCGATGGTATTTACCCTAAGTAGAATACTATCCCCAGGTTCAATATATACAGCTTGATATTCATTGTGGTTAAAGAAATAAATACCTTTTTCTGGGTTCTCAAATTGATAAGAGAAGTAATTATTCCCATCCAGTTTTACCGTGTCAAATACCTTGTTATTACGAGTAATATAAACGTAATCGTTTTTTGGGTTTACAATTTCCCCTCCAAGCCAAGTAGCTCCATCGGTTGTTTCTTCCTTGTTATTGCAGGAAACAATCGCTAGAGTTAGTAAAAGAAGAAGTAAATGTTTTTTCAAAAAAATACTATTTGGTTTAAAACAAATGTATGAGTCCCTGTATGTGTAAACTGTTAACCACACGTTAAAAGGAATATAAAAACGTTAATGTTTCTTCAATCACAGGTTATTCGTTACTTTTGCGCAAAATTTAAAAAGAGGAAAAAGAATGCTTTCAGTTTCAAATTTATCTGTTCAGTTTGGAAAACGTGTATTGTTCGATGAGGTAAGTACACAGTTTGTTCAAGGAAATTGCTACGGAATTATTGGTGCCAACGGTGCTGGTAAATCTACGTTTTTAAAAATCATATCAGGCAAACAAGAGCCTACATCAGGACACGTTCATTTAGAACCTGAAAAGCGTATGTCTGTTTTAGAGCAGAATCACAATGCCTATGATGAGCACACGGTTCTTGAAACAGTAATTCGCGGAAACAAGCCATTGTTTGACATTAAAACGCAAATAGATAAACTGTATGAAGATTATACAGATGAAAATGCTGAAAAAATAGGCGAACTTCAAGTCGTTTTTGAAGAAATGAACGGTTGGAATGCCGATAGTGATGCTGCAGCCATGCTTTCAAACTTGGGGATTGACGAAAGCTTGCATTATTCTTTAATGGGCGATTTGGATGGTAAACAGAAAGTAAGAGTTTTATTGGCTCAGGCTTTGTTTGGTAGCCCAGATGTATTGATTATGGATGAGCCTACCAACGACTTGGACTACGAAACCATTACGTGGCTCGAAAATTTTTTAGCAAATTATGATAACTGTGTGATTGTTGTTTCTCACGACCGTCACTTTCTAGATGCTGTTTGTACGCATATTAGTGATATTGACTTTGGAAAAATAACACATTACAGTGGTAACTATACGTTTTGGTATGAGAGTAGCCAATTGGCCATGCGTCAGCGAGCTCAACAAAACAAAAAAGCTGAAGAAAAGAAAAAAGAATTAGAAGATTTCATTCGTCGTTTTAGTGCCAACGTAGCAAAATCAAAGCAAGCAACTTCAAGAAAGAAAATGATTGAAAAGCTAAACGTCGATGCCATTAAACCTTCCAGCCGTCGTTATCCCGCTATTATTTTTGATCGAGATCGCGAAGCTGGTGACCAAATTTTAGAGGTAGATAAATTATCAGCTTCAATTGATGGAGAGGTTCTGTTTAAGGATGCACATATCAATTTAACAAAAGGGGATAAAGTAGTATTATATTCTAGAGACTCCCGTGCTACGACTGCTTTTTACGAAATTATCAACGGAAACCTCAAAGCAGATTCTGGTGATTACAAATGGGGGGTAACAACTTTACAAAGTTATTTGCCTCTGGACAATGAAGAATTTTTTAAGAATGATATGTCTTTGGTAGATTGGCTGCGTCAATATGCTAAAACCGAAGAAGAACGTGAAGAAGTTTACATTCGTGGCTTTTTAGGAAAAATGTTATTTAGTGGAGAAGAAGCGTTGAAAAAATCGAATGTTCTTTCTGGAGGTGAAAAAGTGCGTTGTATGTTAAGCCGAATGATGATGATGCGTGCTAACGTTTTAATGCTAGATGAGCCTACAAACCACTTGGACTTGGAATCTATTACAGCCTTCAATAACTCATTAAAAAACTTTAAGGGTACTGTAATGCTTACAACCCACGATCACGAGTTTGCACAAACGGTTGGTAACCGTGTAATTGAACTAACGCCAAATGGTGTAATTGACCGCTACGCAACATTTGATGAATATATGAATGATAAAAAGTTAAAGGAACAGCGTGATAAAATGTATGCTGTAGAAGCTTAAACTATAAAACCCCGCTAATTAGCGGGGTTTTTACTTTTTATGAAATTAAACAGGTTTTACTCTTCCTCTTCTACATCCTTTAAAAAAAGATCGATTACAGGTTGTGCTTCGGCAAGTTGATCCTTTCTAATAAACAACCGTACCTGTCCAGGAACGCCAGTAGCAAAACCACTAACAATACCACTTTGGTGGTCATCTTTGGTTATAGGCTCTATGTTAATATCGTTCAGTCTCGATTTTAAAGCTTGTGCTAACATCGTTGGACCGGTATAAATTCTGATGGTTTCTTTAGGGTTCTCGCTCATAAGTTCTATGCGTTATAATATTTACTGTTCCAGATAGCGGTATTAAAATTCTTTCCTTTTGCAAATCCATAAAAAAGAACCATACCACCTATCCACTTAAACATAAACAAAAATAGCAATAAGTATTCTTGGGTAGTAGGTCCTGTTGAAAATAAATGAATAGGGGTAATAGCGGTAAGCACTAAACTTATAAAAAAGACAGTCAAAACAAGGTTTTCTATTGTTTTATATGGCCACATTAGTGCTTTTCGTAACGGATGTAAATCATTTCCCCATTTATGGATTAAATAGAAATAATCATTTCCCATGGCTGCAAAAAGCAGAGGGTCGTCTGCATTTTCCAGTTTTAAAAGTTTTGCAGGGGCTATAATTTTAAAGTTTTTAAGAGATGTGTCATGTTCATTTTCAAGCTGACGGATTTTACTAATAGCTTCTTCAGGAATCGTTCCTTTAAAAAAACGGGAATCTAAAAACCGTAATCGGTAGTCCACACATAATTTTTGAATATCAGATATGTGATAAATTCGGTAGCTTTCTAATTTATCAAAATTGAAACTATTGTGTTTTGTAGAGTTTTCTTTTTTAAGCGTTTCTTTTATAGTGTTCCGTTTTATATCATTTTCAGAAAAAATCTGCGCTACTTCATCTAAAATAGCTTCTTCGGGAATTCGCTTATTCCGAAGTTGTTCTAACTTTAGTTCAATATTAGTTTTTGAAAGCATACCGATTTCTTTTCTTATAAAATTAAAGGATAAAGAAAAGGAAAACAACTATTTAACACTGCAAAACCACTTTTTAAGATTTATAAATTATGTTAAAGTAAAGCCAAAAACAAGTAAAACTAAAACCGTAGCAAGAGCCTCTTCGTTTGTATTAGTAAATAAACAAACACTAAAAATAACAATTATGAAAAATTTTAAAACAGTAGCTGCAGTATTAGTTATGGCTTTAATAGCTGGTACTAGCACATCATTTGCACAAGATAAAATGATGAAAGATAAAAAAATGAAAGAAAAAACAGTAATGGTTGGTGGTGCCGAAATGTACCCTACTAAAAATATTGTTGAAAACGCTGTGAACTCAAAAGATCATACAACTTTGGTAGCTGCTGTAAAAGCTGCCGATTTAGTTGAAACATTACAAGGTGACGGACCTTTTACAGTTTTCGCCCCAACAAATAAAGCTTTTGATAAGTTACCTGAAGGAACTGTCGCTACTTTATTGAAGCCAGAAAATAAAAAGAAATTGCAAACAGTGCTTACCTATCACGTGGTTGCAGGTGATATGAAAGCTGCAGATATCGTTAAAGCCATTAAAAAAGGTAATGGAACAGCTACGTTTAAAACAGTAAGCGGTGGGAAATTAACTGCTATGATGAAAGGAAAAAAAGTAATGTTGAAAGATGAAAACGGTGGTATGGCAACTGTATCTATTGCAAATGTTAATCAATCTAATGGTGTGATACACGTAATAGACTCAGTAGTATTACCAAAATAATTTTTGGATTGATGAGAGGTTAAGTTAATATTCTAAAAAAGCGGCTTTTATAGCCGCTTTTTTTATTTAGTAACATACATTTTAACGAAGTGTAGCCCCAAAGTCTTTTTCAAATCGTTGCTGAAGTTTCTTCATTATTTTGTCTATTTGTTTATCTGTAAGTGTCTTGTTTTCGTCTTGCAGAGTGAAACTTACCGCGTAAGATTTTTTGCCTTCTGGCAAGTTTTTACCGGTGTACACATCAAAAAGGTTCATATCTTTCAATAGCTTCTTTTCAGTTTGTGTAGCGGCTTCTCTTAGCTCTTTAAAAGTAACTTTCTCGTCTAGCAATAAAGCAAAGTCACGTTTTACTTGCGGATACTTTGGAATTGGTTTTACATGAAATCCTTTTCTTGAAATAGCGTTTAAAACTTCGTCCCAGTTGAAATCTGCATAAAACACCTCTGCATCTATATCAAACTTCTTAGCGAGTTGTTTCTTTAAAATTCCAAACTCAACAAGTGTCTTTTTATTTGCTGAAATAGCAATCGCTTCAGAAAAGATATCATTTTTAGTGTCTTTTTCTGAAATAGCATTAATGCCAAGTCTTTCTAAAATAGATAGAATAATCCCTTTTCCGTAGAAAAAAGTAGTTTGTTTGGTTGGCACCGCCCAATTATCTTCGGTTTTATCACCAGAGATTAAAACAGATAAATGCTTGTTTTCTATTCTGCCTTCAGAAAAGTTATGATACGTTTTTCCAAATTCGAACAACTTTACATTTTGCATCCGTCTATTGCTATTGTAAGCAAGTGCTTCAAGATTTCCAAATAACATAGATTGGCGCAATACAGATAAATCGTTGCTCAACGGATTTAACATTTCAACGTTAAATTCAGACTTTAAAGTTTCAGAAAAATCTACAAAGTCTGGATTGGTAAGCGAATTGGCCATCATTTCATGAAAGCCCAATGCCGTAAGCTGATCGCCCACTTTATTTTGAACCTTATAATCTTCTACTGGTTGGGTAATTGCTATAGATGCGTTTAACTTTTCAGTAAAATTGATGTTATTATAGCCATACACACGTAAAATTTCTTCAATTACATCGGCTTCGCGTGTTACATCATTACGGTAAGCTGGAATAAGCATGCCAATACCGCTTTCGGTAACACTATTGATTTTCATTTCAAGAGAAGTAAGAATCTCTTTGATTGTTTCTGGCGCAATTTCTTCGCCAATTAACTTAGTTGCATTGTCAAAATTGAGATACACTTGGTGATCTTCAATTTTTTTAGGATAAATATCTACAATCTCACTTGTAATCTCACCTCCTGCAATTTCCTGAATTAAAAGAGCAGCGCGTAACATAGCATATTTACAGGTGTTGGGATCAATACCTCTTTCAAAACGGAAAGAAGCATCGGTGTTTAAACCATGTCTTTTTGCTGTTTTCCGAACGCTTACCGGATCAAAATAAGCACTTTCTAAAAAGATACTCGTAGTCGTTTCAGTTACTCCACTATTTATACCACCAAAAACACCGGCAATACACATAGGGCCTTCAGCATCGCAAATCATTAAATCGTCTTCGTGTAATTCACGTTCTACTTCATCTAAGGTTGTAAACTTGGTCCCTGCAGGCAGGGTTTTTACATGTACTTCACTACCGTTTATTTTTGCAGCATCGAATGCGTGTAATGGCTGTCCAAGATCGTGGCATACATAGTTAGTAATATCAACAATATTATTGATAGGGGTTAGCCCAATAGATTGTAATCGATTTTGCAACCAAGTAGGGGATTGTTCTACTTTTAAACCACTAATTGTTACACCACAATAGCGTGGGGCTTTATCTAAATCCTTTACATCTACATCAATTTTTAACGTTCGGTTATCAACGTGAAAGCTACTGGTAGAAGGGGTTATCAATTCTAATGAAATATTTTCTTGTAACAGCCCAGCTCGTAGGTCACGTGCTACACCCCAATGGCTCATAGCATCGGCACGATTAGGGGTAAGGCCTATTTCAAAAATCACATCGTTTTCAATTTCAAAAAGGTCGCTAACCAAAGAACCTGGCTGCAGTTTTTTATCTAAGACCATAATGCCATCGTGGCTCTGACCTAAGCCTAGTTCGTCTTCGGCGCAAATCATACCCATGCTTACCTCACCACGAATTTTTCCTTTTTTAATTTTCCAAGGTTCACCTTCGGCATCATAAAGAGTAGTGCCTACAGTAGCTACCGGCACTTTTTGACCTTTAGCAACATTAGGGGCGCCACAAACTATTTGTACTGGTTCACCGTTGCCTAAATCTACTTTTGTTAAATTTAAGCGATCTGCATTTGGATGTTTTGTGCACTCAGTTACGTGTCCTACAACAATGCCTTCAAGTCCGCCAGGGACAGAGGTAAACTTCTCTACACCCTCTACTTCTAGACCAAGATCGGTAAGCAGTTCTGCTGTTTTTTCAGGACTCCAGTCCAGCTTAATAAATTGTTTTAACCAATTGTACGATATCTTCATTACAAAAAATTCTAAACGAATTGCAAAGATAGCATTTACCTCGTTTTTTGTAAGTAATTTTGATACTTTCGGTATAAAGATTTTAAAAATTGAATTATGAAATATTTTCTCTTTGTTCTAGTTTCAGTTGTTTTAGTTTCTTGTGCAAAAGAATCAAAACAGTTAGAGCCGGGTCATTGGCGTGCTGTATTGGAATTAAACGACGAAAAAGAACTTCCTTTTTTACTTGAATATGAGGAAGATAGTACATTTATAATTACTAATGCTGAAGAACGTATTGAGGTTGATGATGTTACTTTTAATGGCGATTCTATCATTATTTCTCACCCTATTTTTGAAGGGGTTATTAAAGGGACTTTTACTAAAGATAAAATTAAAGGAAGTTTTTTAAAGCCTAGTCTAGATAGAGAAGTGCCCATTGTAATGACGAGTGGCCGCCAAGCACGCTTTAAAGTAAGTGCAGCCCCTAATACCATTGTTGCCGGAACTTGGGAAACGGTTTTTAGCCCCAACAATCAAAACGAGCGGTATGTAGCAAAAGGTGTTTTTGAACAAAAGGGAAATATGGTAACTGGAACTTTTTTGACCACAACGGGCGATTATCGCTATTTAGAAGGGGTTATTGAAAACGATTCTCTAAAACTTTCCACTTTTGATGGTGCTCACGCTTTTCTATTTGAAGCTAAAGTAACCGAAAATGATAGTGTATTAAATGGTTTGTTTTATAGCGGAAACCATTGGAAAGAGTCCTTTACTGCTAAGCGAAATGAAAAGTATGAACTCCCGAAGGCAGATTCCCTTACTTTCTTGAAAAAAGGATATGATTCTCTCGCTTTTTCTTTTCCCAATGTAAAAGGGGATACTATTTCTTTAAAGGATGAAAAGTTTCAGAATAAAGTTGTCATTGTTCAATTAATGGGAACTTGGTGCCCCAATTGTCTGGACGAAACCAAATACTTTTCAAATTACTACAAAAATAAACCTGAAAATGTAGAATTTGTTTCCTTAGCTTTTGAATATGCACCGTCTAAAGAAAAGGCGGTACAAGCTATTTCTAAGTTACAAAAAGCTGTAGGTGTTCCATATCCTATTTTATTGGCTCAATATGGAAGTAGTAGTAAGCAACAAGCTAATGAAAAGTTGCCTATGCTAAATCATGTATTGTCATACCCAACAACTATTTTTATAGATAAGACTGGTACTGTTCGTAAAATTCATACTGGATTTTCAGGGCCTGCAACAGGTGAAAAATATGAAGAATTTAAAAAAGAGTTTGAAGGTTTTACTGAAATGTTAGCGAACGAATAAAAATCATGAACGAGATTTCATATTATTTTTACAAAGACTAATAATTTCTTGAATACGCTTTTCTCTGGTAGCTTCTCGTTTGGCAATATGTAGCCAACTTAAATAACTTTTACGATAGCTTGGTGCAAAATTTTGATAGTTTTCAAATGCTTGTGGGTTTGCTTTGAATGCTTCTTGTAAATCGTTTGGAACGATTAAATTTTCAACGTGATCCATTTCGCTCCACTTTCCATTTTCTTTGGCAGTTTCAATAGAATTCCAGCCACTTTTATGGATTAAGCCTTCTTTTTCTAATTCTGAAATGTACTTTTTATTAAGGGCGCTCCACGTACTTTTTGGATTTCGCGGACAAAAATACTGTCGTCTTTTCCCATTGCCCAAACTTTTCACCGTACTATCAATCCAACCGTAACATAGCGCTACTTTTACAGCTTCCTCCCAACGCATGGAAGGAATGTTTAATTCCACTTTATGAAATATTAAATAAACTCCTTGCGGATATTTTTTATGATTAGCGTCTAGCCATTCACGCCACCCTACATCTCTCGGAAAGTATAGTTCAGGCCGCTCCACCATTAATTTACTTGTTTACTTTCTACGTAAAAGTCTTTTTTAATTGAAGCTGACTCAATAGCCTCAGAAAACTCTTTTGTCTTCCATTCCGAAGTAGGGAAAATCCATTCTTCATTTCCATTAACAATTACAATAACAGGCATATCGAAATTCTCTATAATATTTACATAACGAAATTGAAGATTTTTACCATCAATTTTATATTCCACTTTTGGGATTTTTACGGTACGTAAATATTGGTTCCAAAATTCGGTAAGGTCAATACCACTTTTTTCACTAATATATTCTTCCACTTGTTTTGAAGAAACAGTCTGATGATAAAACTCTTTGTTTAAGCCTCGTAATATCTCACGCCATTTCTTATCGTCTTCAACCAATTGGTGAAGTGTATGTAGAATGTTTCCGCCTTTGTTGTACATGTCACTGCTTCCTTCATGCTGTACATTGTACGTGCCAATAATGGGACGATCATTACGTATACTTCTGCGAAGCCCAACCACATATTCTGAAGCGGCTTCTTTCCCAAAGTGATAATCAACGTATAAACTTTCAGAATAATTGGTAAAGCCTTCGTGAATCCACATATCGGCCACATCAATATTTGTAATATTATTAGCGAACCACTCGTGACCGGCTTCATGAATAATGATGAAATCAAACTTCATTCCCCAACCAGAACCGCTTAAATCACGACCTAAATATCCATTTTTATACTTGTTTCCGTAGGTAACGCTGCTTTGGTGTTCCATTCCTAAATACGGTACTTCAACCAGTTTAAAACTGTCTTCGTAAAAAGGGTAGGGGCCAAACCAATGTTCAAAAGCTTCCATCATTTTTGGCGCTTGTTTAAATTGCTCTTTGGCTTTTTCCAAATTATAACTCAATACCCAATAATCCATATCGAGCAATCCTTTCTCACCTTTATATTCTTCTGAAAAATTAACGTAATCCCCAATATTGATGTTTATTCCATAGTTATTAATAGGGTTTACCACTTTCCAATGCCACGTTTTTGTAGCGTCATTATCATCTGTTTTCTGAAGTCTTCCGTTACCAACGGCTACTAAACTTGAAGGAGCGGTAATAGCCATATCAACTCCGCTATCGGGTTCATCGTAGGCATGGTCCTTGTTAGGCCACCAAATACTGGCACCAATACCTTGATTTGAAGTAGCAATAAAAGGTTTACCGTTTTTATCTTCTTTCCAAGAAAAACCGCCATCCCAAGGTGCGTTTTTGGCCGCTTGTGGTTTCCCGGAAAAATGAAGCGTTACTTTATATTCTTTTCCTTTTTTTTGATCTTTTGTAAGGTTAATAAAATGGGCATTTCCTTCTGAAGTAATTTTTAATTCCTTTTTATTTTGAACAGCCTTTTCAAGCTTCATAGGTGATTGCAAATCAATTTGCATCACATCATTTTTCTTTAAAACTGTATAGGTAACCGTGTTGGTTCCTTTAATGGTTTTTTCCGAAGGGAATACTTCAACTTGTAAGTCGTAATGCTGTAAATCCCACCAGGCACGTTCTGGAGTGATGCTTCCGCGTAAAGTATCTTGACGAGTAAATTCTTGTGCAAAAGAGGTGATTCCTATAAAAAGAAAAACGTAAGGGAGAATATTTTTAATCATATATAATTTATTATCTAAAAACTGAATTAGGAAAAACAACAACACTCTCAAAGCCATCTTTATCAACTGCGGCTACACCAAAAAAGTAATTGTCAATTACAATCCCTTTTAATGTAAATTCTGAAACATTGCCTACGTATCGGCTATAATCCCAAGTTGCTGAAGTGGTGTCTCGCCAATAAATTTTATAGCCAACGGCACCGTCTACCTTGTTCCATTTTAGTTTAGCCGAAGGTTCCACAATACCACCAATAGCAACATTTTTGGGTGCCGGTGGGGCCCAAGCCAAACTAGCCATGTTAATAGCATTAACAGCGGTTAATTTAGCAGCGTAGTCAAAATTAACAAACTTTAATTTGTCACCGTACTCGATGCCATTTTCAGTTCGGATATCTTGATGTTGCTGAGTATAGTTTTCATGGGCTTCCATAATCCGGATGCCTGCAAAACCTAAATCATTAAATGGACGATGATGGCCACCACGACCAAAACGGTCCAAACGGTAGATCATCATAGGGTTCATTTCTGGCATATAGGTCTTTGTAGTTTTATGCACATAACGCGCCAATTGCCTTGAAATTCCATCTACTTCGCCACCGTAAAACCGTCGCGCACGACGTTCTCTTTCTGTTTCATTGGGGGGAACCGGTTCAGAAAATATCCTGAAATCTCTATTGCTTATTACTCCGTCCACACCTTTGATGTTCCCAATCATATCATTATTTAGAACACCAATAATTTTCCAGTTGTTCTTTTTAGCATATTCGGCAAAGCCTTTTCCGCCATATAATCCTTGTTCTTCACCACTTAAGCCTAAATAAATGATGCTACTTTCAAACTCATATTTAGAAAGTACCCGTGCGGCTTCTATTGCTCCGGCCATTCCGCTAGCGTTATCGTTAGCGCCGGGGGAATCATCAGTGAAATTAGTAGGGTCGCTTACACGGCTATCAATATCTCCGCTCATTATGATATAGCGATTGGGATATCTTGTCCCTTTTTGGACGGCGGCCACGTTATTTACCCATACGTCTTTTACGATTCGTTCATTATCCCCTTTTTCAATAAAATTTTTCTGATAGAAAACCTCGAGACAATTATTACAATCTTTTGAAATTTCTTCAAAACTGGATTTTATCCATCGACGGGCAGCGCCAATACCACGTGTGTCTGAAACTGTATCACTAAGGGTATGTCTAGTGCCAAAACTGGCAAGTGCAGTGATATCGGCTTCAATTCTTTCAGCAGAAACGGAATTTATGATATCGTAAATCCGGGAATCAGTTTGTGAAAAAGAACTATAGGTTATGAGTAAACTTAAAAATAAAAGTGTTTTTTTCATACTTGGGAAATTTCTTTAAAAATACAGAAAACTTAACCGCGTAACAAGACTTCTATATTTAAGAAATTATTTTTGTTCGGCAACCAATGCTAATTTTTTTCCATTAGGACTTACAGCCAACCTTGTAATGTTGGTGATATTATGTTCTGAAAGGTTTGCAACTTCTTGCCATTCACCGTTTCCGAAGAGATCGTATAAAAACAATTTATCGCCGCTTCCAATCAGTAGTTTGGATTCACTAAGCCAGATATGATCTTGGATTCCGATAGGAAGTTCTGCAACAAAAAAGCTTTCAAGTGTACCCATATTTAATTGGTAGACGTCATAATTTCCGTCTTCATTTAAAAAAGTATAGCTCATCGTCCGTTTTGTATTAGGCACTTTATGGATTGAGCGTCCAGCGTTGTATTTAAGCGTATCTACTTTTTGAGTTTTTACATTCGCAACTACTAAATTTAATTCGTTTTGAGCTAATACAGAAGCGAGAAGCGTGTGTTCATCTTTAAAAGCATAATAAGCTACTTGTAGATTAGGAATCGTTTCTTTCTGGGGTTCTTTTTTATCGTACGTATATAAGCGCTGTTTCCCATCAGGATCTAAACGAACGGCTGTAATTTTTTCTGAATTCGGAATTTGCATAGGTGAATATTCTCCGCCTTCCGTAGGTAGATTTAAAAAACTTTTTTCTTCTGAAGAAATGGAATAAGACGCTATATCAGTTTGATTTTTATTATTCCCAGCGAAAAGAATAGTATCATCATCTACAAAAGAAGGTTGATTATCGTATCCTGAATTGTTTGAAATATTTTTAAAGTTATACACTTCCAGTCCAGAATAGGCGGAAGTAATATCCATTAAATATACTTCGGTGTTTTCTTGAGCGATTGCAAAATAACTGATTAATGATAGCAGTAGGGCAAGGGATTTTTTCATTCAATTGTAATTTTGTTTAAAAATAACAAACTTTAGGCCAGACATGATAATTCAAATAAAAAAACCACTCAAAATTTTGAGTGGTTTTTAACTAACAACTAAATTTAATTATAAAAACTAATTTTTAAAACGGATATGTGTTTTCCGCTGTTACTTTTTCTGCAATTTTATTACGTAACTGAACAATATTTGGAAAGTTTTGATACTTCGTCCAACGTTTAAGTCCCATTAACATTGCTTTTTGTTCGTCACCTTCAGCAAATGAAATAATTCCTTCTTTTGCTTTTTGGTTAACGATTTCAACTGCGTGGTATAGATACAGCTGTGCCATCGCTACTTGATATTCAGCATTGGCATTATCACGTTTATGGTTCTTTTCGGCACGTAGTATAGCGCTTTCTGCCATATAGATTTCAATTAAAATATCAGCTGAAGCCAATAATAACTGTTGGTGTTCTTCCAACTCTGGGCCGTACTTTTTAACGGCACTACCAGCAACCATCAATAACACTTTTTTCAGCTTACCGATCATCTCTTTTTCTTCTGAAAGTACTTCAGAATAATCGGGGGTATCAAACGATGGAATTCCCATCAGCTCTTCACCAACTGCTTGTGCAGGGCCCAATAAATCTACGTGACCTTTCATTGCTTTTTTCACAAGCATTCCAATGGCAAGCATACGGTTTATCTCGTTTGTACCTTCGTAAATACGAGCGATACGAGCATCACGCCAAGCAGATTCCATTGGGGTGTCGGCGCTAAAGCCCATTCCACCGAAAATCTGAATTCCTTCATCAGCACAGTTTTGAATATCTTCAGAAACCGCTACTTTTAAGATAGAGCATTCTATTGCGTATTCTTCTACACTTTTCAATTCAGCTTCTTGGTGGCTGTTTCCAGCTTCCATACGAAGTGCAATACGCTCCTCGATATTTTTACCAGCACGGTAGCTAGCACTCTCACCAGCAAAAGCAGAAGTTGCCATTTCGGCTAATTTTGACTTAATGGCGCCAAACTTAGCAATCGGGGTTTTAAACTGAACTCGGTCGTTAGCGTATTTAGTTGCTTGGTCTATTACACGACGTTGTGCATCTAAACTCGCTGCAGCCAATTTAATTCGCCCTACATTCAATGCGTTCATCGCAATTTTAAATCCGTTTCCTCTTTCTGAAAGCATATTTTCAACAGGAACTTTAGTATCGTTGAAAAATACTTGTCGAGTAGAGGAGGAGTGGATGCCTAATTTTTTCTCTTCTTCGCCAAACGTAATTCCGTTTTCAGAATCATTTTCAACTATAAACCCTGTAATATATTTGTCGTCTTCAATACGGGCAAACACGATAAATACATCTGCAAATCCCGCATTTGAGATCCACATTTTTTGTCCGTTGATGATGTAGTTTTTTCCATCTTCAGAAAGAACAGCTTTTGTTTTTCCACTGTTAGCATCACTTCCTGCACCTGGTTCAGTAAGGCAATAAGCGCCAAACCATTCACCAGTAGCTAATTTAGGAACATACTTTTTCTTTTGTTCTTCTGTACCATAAAGGGTGATTGGCATCGTGCCAATACCTGTGTGTGCACCAAACGCAGTTGCGATAGAACCAGTAGCTCCTGAAATGTAATCGCAAACCAACATAGTAGTTACAAAGCCCATTCCCAATCCGTCATACTCTTCAGGAACGGCAACACCTAGTAAGCCCATTTCACCGGCTTTACGCATAATTTCTTCAGTGAGGTCGTAGTTTTTCTTTTCAAACTCTTCCTTTTTCGGCCAGATTTCGCGATCAACAAATTCTTTAACCGAATCGCGCATCATTTTTTGTTCTTCGGAAAAATCTTCCGGAGTAAAAATATCCTTAGCAGCCGTTTCTTTTACTAGAAACTGTCCGCCGCGAAGTAATTCTTTATTTTCAGCAGTTGTACTCATTTTTTTAGATTTTAGTAGTTAGTATTAAGTATTGAGAATCCTTTCTCGTTACTTCATACTCATATTTCAATACTTAATTAATTTAAAAACTCATAAATTCCAGCGGCACCTTGTCCAGTACCAACACACATAGTAACCATACCATACTTACCTTGCATATCACGCTTTCTCATTTCATCGAAAAGTTGAACGGATAATTTACTACCGGTACAGCCAAGTGGGTGACCTAGTGCAATGGCTCCTCCATTTACGTTTACTATATCTTTATTGAGACCTAGCTTTCTAATTACAGCAAGAGATTGAGAAGCGAATGCTTCATTCAATTCTACCAAACCAATTTGGTCTAATTTCATTCCTGCTTGGTCTAATGCTTTTGGAATTGCTTTAATAGGACCAATTCCCATAATACGAGGTTCAACCCCTACAGCGGCATAATTTACCATACGGGCGATAGGCTCTATATTTAATTCTTTCACCATTTCTTCGCTCATTACCATTGTAAAAGCGGCACCATCACTCATTTGCGATGAGTTACCAGCTGTTACACTTCCGCCTTCCGCAAAAACAGGACGAAGTTTAGACAAAGCTTCCATGTTGGTTCCTTTTCTAGGTCCTTCGTCTTTATTTACAGTATAAGTTTTCGTTTCTTTTTTACCAGCATCGTTTACAAATGTTTCATCCACATCAATAGGAACAATCTGGTCTTGAAAACGGTTTTCCTCTTGTGCTTTCAAAGCTTTCATATGGCTGTTGTAAGCAAATTCATCTTGATCTTCACGAGAAACTTTATATTCATTCGCAACAGCTTCTGCTGTTAAACCCATTCCCCAGTAATAATCTTCATTCCCTTGCTTGGCCAATTTATAATCTGGTACTGGTTTGTAACCACCCATTGGAATGTAACTCATACTTTCGGCACCACCAGCGATTATACAATCGGCCATACCACTTTGAATTTTAGCGGTAGCCATCGCAATCGTTTCAACACCTGAAGCACAGTATCTATTTACTGTAACACCAGGGATATCTTCAATTTTAAGTCCCATTAAGGAAATTAAACGCCCCATGTTAAGTCCTTGTTCGGCTTCGGGCATCGCATTGCCAACGATTACATCGTCTATGCGTTTTTTATCAAGTTGCGGAAGCTCATTCATCATATATTGAATGGTTTCTGCTGCCAATTCATCTGGTCTTTTAAAACGGAACAAGCCTCTAGGAGCTTTCCCTACTGCTGTTCTGTATGCTTTTACTATATATGCTGTTTTCATGTTTTTTTATTTTGAATTATTAAATTTCAGTGCTTTAACTTTCTAATATTTAATAATCTAATTTCTCAGTGGTTTGTTTTTCTGAATCATATGCTGCAACCTTTCCAAAGTTTTTCGTTCACCACAAAGGCTTAAAAATGCTTCTCTTTCAAGGTCTAACAAGTACTGCTCGCTTACTTGTTGCGGTTCGCTTAAATCGCCACCGGCCATTACCCAAGCTAGTTTGTTTGCAATTTTCTTATCGTGTTCACTAATGTATTTTCCTGCTTGCATTTGGTCTGTCCCAACAAGGAATGCACCTAATGCTTGTTTACCTAATACTTTAATGTCGGTTCTTTCAATAGGTTTTGTATACCCTTGATCTGCCATCATTCGTGCTACTTCTTTAGCAGCAGCAATACGACGGTTCTTATTTACGATTATAATATCTTTTCCTTCTTTCAGGATATTGGTATCGAAAGCTTCGTAAGCCGAAGTTGATACTTTTGCCATCCCGATGGTTAAGAAATGTTCTCTTAGCGTATTAAGTTCCACATCTCCTTTTTGAAATAAATCTTGAGCGCGAACGGTCATTTCTTTAGATCCACCACCGCCAGGAATTACTCCAACGCCAAATTCAACTAAACCAATATAACTTTCTGCAGATGCAACCACGCGATCGGCGTGTAGGGTCATCTCGCAACCACCACCTAATGTCATCCCGTGAGGGGCAACTACGGTTGGAATTGAAGAATAACGAAGACGCATACACGTGTCTTGGAAGTATTTAACAGCAGCGTTCAATTCATCATATTCTTGCTCTACCGCCATCATAAAAATCATTCCTACGTTGGCACCAACAGAGAAATTTTTTCCGTTGTTGGCAATTACCAATCCGTCGTAGCTTTTTTCGGCAATATCGATAGCTTTGTTTATTCCGGCTAATACATCGCCGCCAACGCTGTTCATTTTACTTCTGAATTCTACATTTAAAATACCATCGCCAAGATCTTCAACCACAACTCCGCTGTTTTTGAAAACTTCTTTGCTTTCGCGAATGTTATCTAAAATAATGTATGAATCCTGCCCAGGGATTTTAACGTGTGTTTTTTCAGGAATACCATAATAATAGGTGTTTCCTTCTCGAACGTCGTAGAAGCTATCTACTCCGGTTTCAAGCATTTCGTTTACCCAAGCTGCAGGTTCTTTGTCTAGTTCTTTTATTAATTCGATTCCTTTTTTAACACCAACGGCATCCCAAATTTCGAAAGGTCCGTGTTCCCAACCAAATCCAGCTTTCATCGCATCATCGATTTTGTAAAGCTCATCGGTAATTTCAGGAATACGTTTAGAAACGTAGGCGAATAGTGCACCAAAGTTTTTACGGTAAAACTCACCAGCTTTATCATCACCATTGATTAAAACCTCAAAGCGATCTGCAACTACATCGATATCTTTTGTCTTTTTAAGTGTATCGAATGAGGCACGTTCTTTATCGCGATACTCCATAGATTCTAAATCTAATGTCAAGATTTCGCTGCTACCGTCTTCTTTTTTAATTTTTTTATAGAACCCTTGTCCACTTTTGCTACCTAACCATTCTTTTTCCATCATAGTATCGATGAAATTAGGCAGTTCAAAAATGTCATGTTCTTCGTCTTCTGGCACATTTTTATGAATACCGTTTGCTACGTGAACTAAGGTGTCAAGCCCTACAACATCTACCGTACGGAAGGTAGCAGATTTAGGCCGACCGATTACCGGTCCTGTTAATTTATCTACCTCTTCAACGGTTAAGCCCATTTCTTTTACTTGATGAAATAAACTTTGAATGCCGAAGATTCCAATTCGATTCCCTATAAAAGCAGGGGTGTCTTTGGCAACGATAGAAGTTTTACCAAGGAACTTTTCACCGTATTCATTTAAGAAATCAAGCACATCTTGATCGGTTTTTGGCCCAGGGATGATTTCAAAGAGCTCTAAATAACGTGGTGGGTTAAAGAAGTGTGTTCCGCAGAAATGTTTCTGAAAATCTTCACTTCTACCTTCACTCATCATATTAATAGGAATACCTGAGGTATTTGAGGTAATTAACGTTCCTTCTTTTCTATGTTTTTCAAGGTTTTCGAAAACTTGTTGTTTAATATCCAATCGTTCTACAACAACTTCGATAATCCAATCTACTTCAGAAACTTTTGCAATATCATCTTCCATATTTCCTGTAGAAATACGGTCTGCAAAATCTTTGTGGTAGAGTGGAGCAGGTTTCGATTTTATAGAATCCTGCAACGATTGATTTACCAAACGATTGCGCACTTGTTTATCTTCAAGTGTAAGTCCTTTTTTCTTTTCTTTATCGGTAAGCTCACGCGGAACAATGTCTAGCAGTAATACCTCCACGCCAATATTGGCAAAGTGACAGGCAATCCCGCTTCCCATAATTCCGGAACCTATAACGGCTACTTTATTTATTCTTCTCTTAGACATATTATGCTATTTTTTCGGTATATATTTTTTTTGAATTGATCAGTTCTAAAATGGTGTTGGCTACTTTTGTAAATGTCTTTAATTCCTCTTCTGAAATGTTCTCTTTTACAGCTTCGTCAAACCGAAGTACCACATTTTTTGAAAATTCTCTCATTTCTTTTCCAAAAGGGGTTAAGTGTATTAAAACTCCACGGCCATCTTCAGGATTGGGCTTTCTTTCAATCAAGCCTTTCGCTTCCATATTTTTTAAGGTACGAGAGAGACTTGTCGCTTCCATTCCCATTTTTGGACCTAAGGCTGTAGAAGGGGTTCCTTCCTCAGGATCTATGCTTATTAAGGCAAATCCTGTTGCCATTGTACTATCTTTTTTACTGGCCTCTTCGTTATACATTTTTTGTACGTTCATCCAAGTTGAGCGCAGTATGTAATCTATTGTTTTTTCTTTCAAAAAGTATTGGTTTAGTTTTTCAGGATACCAAAGATAGAAAATTTTATTATGCACGCATAGTAAATAAATGTAAAATTTTTCTGATGAATGTTAAATAACCGTATAGAATTAAAAAGGGTTGAAGTTTTTATCCTTTTTTAAGAAACTTCATAGAGATTTGACTGTAATGCAAAACGTACTAATTCGCCTACAGTACTGAGTTTTAATTTCTTTTTAATGTTTTTTTTATGCTTTTCAACAGTATGAGAGGAAATATTTAAGTAGTTGGCAGCTTGTTTACTGGTTTTTCCCGAAGCAATTACAACTAGAATTTCTTTTTCCCTTTTAGTGAGTTCTTCAATTTGATCTGTATATTCAAGGTTTTCACCAAGATTATCATTTTCTTTTTGATAATTTAAATGAGCAAGGTCTATAGTTACTTTTAATTGCGTCTCGTTGAAAGGTTTTAAAAGATATGCAAAAGGCATAGTTTCTTTTGCGCGCTTTAAGATATCGGGGGAGTCGTAGGCTGTTAAATAGACAACAGGGACTGTTTTAATTTGTTTAAACTCGGTTATAATGTCGATACCATCTTTATCTTCATTTAAGTTAATGTCACAAATTATTATATCAATATCATTTGCTTTAAAATGAATGTACGCTTCTTCATAATTTCTGGCAGTCTTGACTTGTATAGATGTATCTTTTTCCAACAACAGTTTAATGTCCTTGGCAATGATAAATTCATCTTCAATTAATAAAATATGTCTCATACTTAGATGGTTTTAAGATGTACAGGGAATTTTTATTGTATTTACTACTGCATTAGAACTTTCCGTGGTGATTGTACCATTTAATTGGTATACCATTTCGGTTACCATATCTAACCCTAATGAATCCTGTTTAATGTCTTCTTTTTTATACCCTACACCGTTATCTTCAATTTTTAAAATAATGGTGTCCAGTTCTATTTTACATGAAATTTGTAATAAGTTGTTTTTGTTATAGGTTTTGAATGCGTATTTAAATGTATTGGTGATTAATTCGTTTAATATCAATCCTACCAACGTGATATTTATTTTACAGATTATGTTTTTATCTAAATCAAATTTTAATTCAAATTTTGCAGAACGCTCATCGGTTAACGTTTCCATTATTTTTACGGTGAAGTTGTTTACAAATTCACCAATGTTTACTTCATCGGTTTTTGAACTTAGCTCTGCTTGCACATAAGAAATTGCCAAAATCCTGTTTTTGGCAATAGTTAAAATTTCTTTTGAATGTTCATCTTTAATAGAATTGGTTTGAATGTTCAATAAACTGGAAACTATCTGTAAGTTGTTTTTAACGCGATGGCTTAATTCCTTCATTAGAAACTCAATATTATCGCGTTGCTTTAAAATAACCTCATTGTATGCTTTTAAGTCTTCATTCTTATTAATTAAGTCTTCTGTGCGCTCATGAACAAGGCCTTCCAGTTTTTGTTTGTCACGTTTTAGTTTTCTGGTTTTGTATAAATAGAAAGCGACCCCTAGAAGTAGTATTGATAGAATTGCAACTATTCTAAAAAGTGTTGTTTGGTACCACGGTGGAATAATAATTAAACTAACTGTTTTAACGGCATCACTCCATACTCCGGCATCGTTTGATGCTTTAATTTTCAATGTGTATTCCCCAGGGTTTAAGTTTGTATACGTTACGTTACGTTTAGTTCCAGGTGGACTCCAATCTTTATCAAAATTCTCCAGTTTGTATTGATACGATACTTTTTGTGAATTTAAGTAGTTTAAAGCTGCGAAATTGAATGTTAAAACATTTTCTTCACTTTTAAACCGCAACGTGTCTTTATACAGTTCGTTTTGTTCAATAGGCTTGTTAAATAGTTCAACCGATTCTACATAAACTTTTGGTAAGAATGGATTGTCAACAATATTTTCGGGCTTAAACATATTAAAGCCATTAATTCCGCCAAAGTAAAACGTACCGTCAGCATCTTTAAAGCCTGCCTTTCCGTTAAACTCATTGTCCTGCAGGCCGTCTTCTTCAGTGTAATTTTTAAAAGTATTCGTATTTATGTTTAAAACTGAAAGACCATAATTGGTACTCATCCAAACGTGGTCCTTGTTATCAATTAGTATATTGTAAACAAAGTCGCTTGTAAAGCCCTTTTGTTTGTAAAAAAGGGTAGTTTCATCAGTTTCAGGGTTTAGTTTGGTTAAGCCTGAACTGGTTCCTATCCAGATGTTACCTTTTTTACCTTCTTTAAGTGCAAAAACCCTATCGTTGGTAAGTTGATTACTTTCAGGGCTATTTTGAACAAACGTTTTAATCCATTTTTCGTTTGAAAGCTTATATAATCCTTGATCAGTACCCAGCCATAGGTTTTTTTTTGAATCCTTAAGGTAAACTCTAACCCTGTTTAATTGTTTATCATTTACTAAGACAGGGGTAAATGTTTCAGTTTTTGTGTCAAACTCACTAATTCCTCCCGCCCATGTGCACAGCCAAAGTTTATTGTTGGACATTGGGATTATGGTCAGTACTTCGTTATCTGGCAGACTGTTTTTGTTTTTTTCTGAAAGCCATTGTTTAAAAGTATCGGTTTTGGGGTCGTACTTCATCAAGCCATCATAAATACCACCAGCCCAAAGCGTGCCATTTTCGTCTTCAGCAAAACAATAGGTAATTCCTTTTATTCCAGTTTCATATTGTTTGAAAGTTTTATTTTTCAAGTTATATTTCAATGTACCTCTTGTAGTGCCCATCCATAAAATAGAATCGTTTCGTTTAAAAAAAGGAAAAACACTAATGCGTTGATCGTCACTTTTAAAAGGAAGCCTTACTTGTACAGAAGTAAACTTTTTTTGGTATTTATTACTATGAAATACTCCTTCACCAGCTGTTCCCCGCCATAAATTACCCTTATCATCTTTTATAAACTGCTCCAATACTATGTTTTCATAAACTTTAGATTGCTTATCCTTAAAAGTGATTTTTGTTACCTTTTTGCTGGTAGTATTGTAAAAAAAGGCTCCTTGATTGGTCGCTACGTGAATTTGATCATCATTTTTTTTAAATATATATTTAACCGAATTATTAATAGAGGTTTCAGAAAACGTACCATTGGTAATATTGTGAGAGAACAATCCTTGTTCAGTGCCAATGTATATGGTGGCTTCATTTTTAAGGAAGCTAGAAACCGAGTTTTGATTAAAAGTTTGTAGTGAATTTATTTCGTTTGTCGAAATGTTAAAAGTAAGAATACCAGAGGCAGTTGTAGCAAGCCAATATGTGTTTTCTGAAATTTCTATAACATCACTTACAAAATTTTCTTTTTGAGTTTTAGGAAGTGTAAAAGTTTGGGTCTTTTTCTTTTTTCGATCAAAAATTATAAAATGGTTTTTTGTAGAAAAAAGAAGAAAGTTTGAGTTTACTTTTAAAATTTTATAAGCAATGGCTAAATCACTATTATTATAACTTTCAAATAAATTAAAAAATCTATTTTCTGAAAGCTTATATCCAGTAATTCCTTTGGAATTAGTCGCAATCCATAAGGTATCGTCAACAGCCAATAAACCACGTATATGATCATCGGTAATTGAAGAGCTATCCTTGGCATGAGCTATATAGGGCTTAAACTCATAACCATTAAACCTATGTAATCCATCTTCGGTGCCAACCCATACATACCCTAAATGATCTTGGGTCAATGCCTGGGCGTTTAATTGTAGTAACCCCGCCTCTTGACCTAACCTATTTATTTGGACTATCTCTGTTTCTTGAGCACAAACCTTAAAAATAAACAATAGGAACACTGTCAAAAATACTTGGGAAATATTTTTTAGTGCACTTTTTGAGGAGAGAGAGGGTGTCGTAATTTTTTTGAGTTTAGGTGTTATTTGTTTCGTTCATAAATTTTATCGTACAAATCTTGATATTTTTCTTGAATCACTTTACGTTTCATTTTCATGGTAGGAGTTAGGTGTCCTTCTTCAATGCTCCAAACATCTGGCGTAAGTTCAAACATTTTGATGCGTTCCCACTTTCCGTACCGTTCGTTATAAAAATCAACTTCTTTTTGAATTCGTTTTATAACTTTTTTGTTTTTTACTATCTCTTTAGGATCTGAAGATAAATCACGCCCTTTTTTAGCCCCCCAATCTTTTAAAAATTCAAAATCTGGCTGTATTAAAGCGGCTGGCATTTTTTCACCTTCGCCCACTACTAATATTTGCTCAATGAAACGAGATTGTTTCATGTCGTTTTCTATTAACTGTGGTGCTACATATTTACCTCCACTAGTTTTAAACATGGATTTTTTCCTATCCGTGATTTTTAAAAATCCTTCCTTATCGATTTCACCAATATCACCGGTATGGAAATATCCATCTACCAATACTTCGTCGGTCTTTTCTTTGTCTTTGTAGTATCCACACATTACCTGTGGCCCTTTTATTAAAATTTCCCCGTCATCGGCAATTTTAATTTCGGTTTCCTTTAAAGGCTTCCCAACGGTTCCTATTTTAAAACCTTTATCTCTCATATCATTTACAGACACTACCGGGGAGGTTTCGGTTAAACCGTACCCTTCCATTACAGGAATTTCAGCAGCATTAAAAACCCTTGCTAAACGGGGCTGTAGTGCTGCACTACCACTGGCAATGGCTTTTAGTTCGCCTCCTAAGGCTTCTTGCCATTTACTGAATATTAGTTTACGAGCTATACTTAACTTGCTTTCGTACCACCAACCGTTTTGACCGTAGGGTTCGTACTCAAGACCAAGTTCGATGGCCCAGTAAAATAATTTTTTCTTTATACCAGATAACTCGGCTCCTTTTGCATAAATTTTATCATATACTTTTTCAAGTAGCCTTGGTACGGCACTCATCACGTGAGGCTGCACTTCTTTTAAGTTGTCACTTATAGTTTCAAGTGATTCGGCAAAGTGAATTTCAACGCCTGTATATTGGTACATATATAGAAGCATACGTTCGTAAATATGGCAAACAGGTAAAAAACTTAAAGCTTTGGACTTGCCAATAGTAATAGGTAAGCGCTCTGAACTATATATGGCATTGGTGGCAATGTTTTTGTGCGATAACATAACCCCTTTAGGTCTTCCCGTTGTTCCTGAGGTATAAATTAAAGTTGCTAAGTCATCTTCTGTGATAGCTTCTTTACGCTTTTCAACTTCATCTTGATTACTATCGTCTTTTCCTTTCTCTAAAACTTCTTCCCAGTTTTTACAATTGTTAATTTTATCAAAGCAATATACTTCTTGCAATGAAAGTACGTTATTTTTGATTTTATTTACTTTTTCGAGTACTTCTTCACACGAAACAAAAACGTATTTACTTTCACTGTGATTTAATACGTATTCGTACTCATCTTCAGAAATAGTAGGGTAGATAGGCACATCTTGGGCGCCCGTTTGCATAATACCAATATCACAAATATTCCATTCGGTACGGTTGGTCATCGATATGATAGCAATTTTATCATTGGGTTCAACACCCATTTTCAGTAATGCTCGACTTAGCATATTTGCCTTATCTATATATTCTTGAATGGAAGTAGCTTTCCATTCACCATTATACTTTGTTACCAATGCTTTTTGTTGCGGATGGGTTTCAAGTTGATAGTATGGAAAGTCAAAAAGTCTTTTAGGGTCTGTCATGATCAGTATTTAATGTATAAGTGCAAAATAGTAATTTTTTTCAGATTACAACCAAAAAAAAAATGGAGCAACTAAATTTAGTTGCTCCATTAAAATTAAGGATAATTTTTTAGAACGCTATTGCTTCACAATTTTAAACGTTTGTGAAACTTCTTTTGAAGTAAGTTTTAGCAAATAAATTCCCGAAGTATATTTGCTATAATCCAATGTTTGTGCACCAGTATTATTTTCTGAAACAAAAACACGCTGACCTTGAATGGTATATAGTTCAGCGGTATAGCTACTAAGAGAAGTATCTATGTTTAAGAGATCATCTACAGGGTTTGGGTAAATACTAAAAGGGTTTTCAGAAATACCTGAAACAGAAAGCCCAATATCATTAACTATATTGATGGTTAAATCGTCAAAATAAAAGCCGTCTCCACTAACGCCACTGTCCGATTCAAACTGAAACCGGACTAAAATGCTTTCGCCTAAATAATCACTTAAGTCAATTTCTTCAAACACCCAATCATTTTGTTCTCCGTCATACAAGGGTTGTCCTGTTGGCTGTCCACTGTTTGTGCTACCGTTATTTGTGTATTTGCCACATTGTGGTGTCCAAGTAGCGCCATTATCTGTAGACACTTCAAACTGCGTATAATCCCAGTTGTTTTCAATTTCCCATTTGGCATTAAACGTCACATTTGCACCAATAGCATTTGAAAGGTCAATAGCATCTTTTAAAGTAATTGTTTTATTGGCATTATTCTGATAGTTACCTGAAGGTGAGTCTGTAATTGAGCTTGGTGCCGATACAAATGTTGTTGTAGAAATTCCCCAACCGTTGTTGTTGAAATTATCTGTTACACTTTCGCCCGGGTCTTCAAAAACAGCTTCCAAGGCCCCAAACTTTTTGTTAATTAGGGTAGTAGTATTATAAGTTCCATTATTCACAATAAGTTCGTAAACAATATCATCGCCAGCTTCCACATCCGTTGAAAGGGTGTATTCAATACTTCCATTATCTTCCTCCAACAACTCTAAACTATTAAATGTAACTGGGTTGCCAGTTGAAGCAATATTTGCCGAAACAGGGTTGAGGCTTACTGTAAAGTTTCCATTTCCGTTTATGCCTAATCGTTTAATATTAAACGTGGCATTGCTTGATGTAGAATTTCCAATAAAAGCAGGAGTTGTATCTGTTACTTCAGCAAAATTATTGACCATTTTTGCCGAAGTTAAATTTAAATACATCATCGTCTTAACCAAAGGCTCAATTTGATTGCTCGGTGGCCAGAATTCAGGGCCAATTTCAGGGGTCATCGCGTAAATTTTATCGTGAGTGCCAACAGTTCCGTACATAAAATCATCACTGTCACCAGCTGCAGGGTATAATTCTGAAGATAAAATATTACTGAAACCATTACGGGAAACCAATTCATCTGAAATTCCTACAAAAAGATCATTTTCAGCTGTAGGGGCATCATCTGTATATCCATAGGGATATAAAAGCAAGTCACCAGAGGTATGATTATTAAAAGCCATGACAAAATTGTGGTTTTCAACAAACCATTTTACAGCTTGTGTTTCCACTTCAGAAAAAGGGGAAGGACCGTGATAGGTTTCGCTTGAGGTATTTGAAGAAGCTCCTTCACCACCCCATACACCATCGTTTGGATCTCCGTTAATATAATAATCATAGTTGCGGTTTAAGTCTGTACCGTAACTGTTTTTACGGTTTTTACGCCAAAAACCACCTCCGTTTGGATCTGTTTTTTCATTGTACAAATATCCATCTGGGTTTATAACTGGAATAAAATAAAGCTCTGTGTTGTTTACAATGCTCTGTACTTCAGGATTTGAATCATAGTTTTCTAATAAATACCACATATAAAAAACTAATTGCGAAAGCGATAGGGGTTCGCGGGCGTGGTGTAATGATGTGTAAAGTATTTGCGGTTCACCTTCTGAAGTATTTTCTGGGTTGTCACTAATTTTCACCCACTTAATACCGTTACCGCCAATAGAAGGGGTTGTAGAGTTATCTGGTGTTCCTTCGGTTAAAAAGTTACTGATGTCCTCCTTTTCGGTAATTAAATCTGGATATTGAGCGCGCATGGCATCTAACTCATCTAAAAGCTCTTGGTAAGTAAGGTAGCCACCCATAGAGCCTAAATTAAAATTAGTTGGGGTTTCATAATTTTCTGAAGCACCATCACAACTAGGATTATTAATTAAAGGAGGTTGTTGCTGGTTTCGTTGTAAAAAATATTGCTTACTGTCTTCTATTAAAACATCCACTTTAAAACCTGCGTTTCTAGCGGTTTCAATTTCAGAAACTGAAAAATCTGAAATAACAAAATGTCCTCGTTTGTGTGTGCCGTGTTCTACAGGAACTCCTAACGATTCTAATCTTGAAAGATCATCAGTTGAATTATAATTTATTTTTGCTCGCTGGTATTTTTCTTGTACTTCTTGAGAAAATAGAAATGTAGAAGTTAAGAATAAAAAGAGGAGTAGTGTTTTTTTCATAATGTGATTTTAATTTATTGTAGTCTAAAAACGGGTTGAAAACTAACATATTGTAATTAGTTCTTCTCTAACCATTTTCGTGCATTTACAAAAGCTTCTAGCCAAGGGGAAACTTCATCGGTACGGTCTTTTGGGTAATGTGCCCAGTTCCAAGGGAAGGTTGAACGCTCTAAATGTGGCATCATAACCAAATGTCTTCCAGTTTCATCGGTCATCATTGCGGTATTGAAATCACTTCCATTCGGGTTTGCTGGGAAGGTTTCGTACCCATATTTTCCTACGATGTTATACTTGTCTTCGGTAAGTGGAAAACTGAATTTTCCTTCTCCGTGAGCTGCCCAAATACCCAAAGTACTTCCAGCTAAGGAAGATAACATCACTGATTTGTTTTCTTGAATAGTTACAGAGGTAAAGTTGCATTCAAATTTGCCGGTATCGTTGTGCAACATTTTTGGTTTTTCATCGTGGTTAGGCATCATCAAACCAAGCTCAATAAATAATTGGCAACCGTTACAAACTCCCAGTGAAAGTGTGTCGTCTTTTGCAAAGAAGTCTTTTAGCGCTTTATTAGCTTTTTCATTGTATAAAAAGGCTCCAGCCCAACCTTTGGCGCTTCCCAGCACGTCACTGTTTGAGAATCCACCAACGGCAGCAATAAATTTAATGTCTTCTAGTGTTTCACGACCTTCAATTAAATCGGTCATATGCACGTCTTTTACATCAAATCCTGCTAAGTACATAGCATTTGCCATTTCGCGTTCACTATTACTTCCTTTTTCGCGTAAAATGGCGGCTTTAATTCTCGGTTTTTCTGAAGAGATTTGTGGTAATGTACCATTAAATTGCTTCGGAAATGTAAACTGAAGCGGTTGTTTTTTATAATTATGAAAACGTTCTTGCGCTTTAACTTTTCCGCTTTGTTTTTCATCTAATAAATGCGAAGTAGTGTACCACACATCGCGCATTTCAGGAATATTAAAGCTCAACGGATTATCGTTGAATTTAATCTCTAAAGTTTCAGAATCTGTAACCGATCCAATTTTAATAAAATCCACTTTTGCTGAAGTGAAAGCTTCTTCAATAGCATTGTCTTCTGAAGCTTGAACAACAATACCGCAATTTTCAGAGAATAATAATTTCACGATATCATCTCCCAAGTCTGAAAGGTTTAAATCGGCTCCTAAATTAGTGTCAGCAAAACACATTTCCAATAACGTAGTAATCAATCCTCCTGAAGCTACATCGTGACCTGCGGCAATTTTTCCTTCAGAAATTAAGTTTTGAAGGGTGTTGAAAACGGTTTTCACATAGTCAGCGCTTTTAACCGTAGGGACTTCATTACCAACAGTGTTTAAAATTTGCGCAAAGGACGAACCGCCTAATTTAAAATCGTCTTGTGAAAGATTGATGTAATAGATGCTTCCGGCATTTTTCTGAAGAACCGGTTCAACTGTTTTTTTAATATCCTTACAATGTCCGGCAGCCGAAATAATAACCGTTCCCGGTGAAATAACTTCTTCATTTTTATATTTCTGCTTCATGGAAAGCGAATCTTTTCCAGTAGGGACGTTAATTCCTAAATCGATAGCAAATTCTGAAACCCCTTGTACCGCTTGATATAACCGGGCATCTTCGCCTTCGTTATTACAAGGCCACATCCAATTTGCAGATAGCGATACGCTTTTTAAGCCTTCTTCTAACGGTGCCCAAACAATATTGGTAAGCGCTTCGGTGATAGAGTTACGGGAACCTGCAACAGGATCTACAAGACCAGAGATAGGTGAGTGGCCAATAGAGGTTGCAACTCCTTCTTTTCCGTTATAATCTAAAGCCATAACACCGCAATTATTTAAAGGCAATTGTAATGGCCCAGCACATTGTTGTTTGGCTACTTTTCCGCCTACACAGCGGTCCACTTTATTAGTAAGCCAATCTTTACAGCCGACAGCTTCTAGTTGTAATACTTGTTCTAAATACCCTTGAATATCAACTGAAACATATTCAGGACTTTTATAATTTCTTGCTACTGTCTTATCTTTTAAAACTGTTTTTGGTGAACTACCAAACATATCTGCTAGTTCAAAATCCATTGGTTTTTCGCCAGTAGTTTTACTTTCGAAAGTAAAGCGGTAATCGCCAGTAACATCACCAACTTCGTACATTGGTGAGCGCTCTCTATCTGAAACGCGTTTAAGTTTTTCAATGTCTTGATCCCCAATTACAAGCCCCATTCGTTCTTGCGATTCGTTGCCAATAATTTCTTTAGCTGAAAGCGTAGGGTCACCAACAGGTAATTTGTCTAAATCTATTTTACCACCGGTTTCTTCTACCAATTCACTAAGACAGTTGAGGTGACCACCTGCTCCGTGATCGTGAACAGAAACAATAGGATTAGTTTCACTTTCTACCATTCCACGAACTGCATTGGCAGCTCTTTTTTGCATTTCGGGATTACTTCTTTGAATGGCATTAAGTTCTATGCCACTTTCAAAAGCTCCGGTATCTGCTGAAGAAACTGCAGCTCCGCCCATACCAATTCGGTAGTTTTCACCACCAAGAATAACTACTTTATCCCCTTTTTTTGGTGTGTCCTTTATGGCTTGATTTGCTTTGCCGTAGCCTACACCACCAGCAAGCATGATAACTTTGTCGAAACCTAGCTTACGAGCTTCTTCTTCGTGCTCAAAGGTTAAAACCGAACCGGCAATTAATGGTTGACCAAATTTATTTCCAAAATCTGAAGCTCCATTACTTGCTTTAATCAGAATATCCAAGGGTGTTTGGTATAACCAATCACGTTCTTTTACTGCTTTTTCCCAAGGACGGGAATCATTTAAACGAGAATAGGAAGTCATATACACCGCAGTTCCGGCTAACGGTAGCGACCCTTTTCCTCCTGCTAATCGATCTCTAATTTCACCACCACTTCCGGTTGCAGCACCGTTAAAGGGCTCGACCGTAGTAGGAAAGTTATGCGTTTCAGCTTTAATGGAAATAACACTGTCAAATTCAGAATTTTGATAAAAATCAGGCTTATCTGCAGATTTAGGTGCAAACTGTATTGCTTTTGGGCCTTTTACAAATGCAACATTATCCTTATAAGCCGAAACAATGGTATTCGGATTTTTTTCAGAAGTTTTTTTAATCATTTTAAAAAGAGAAGAAGGCATCTCTTTTCCGTCAATTTCGAACGTGCCATTAAATATTTTATGACGGCAATGCTCACTGTTTACTTGACTAAACCCAAAAACTTCACTATCAGTTAATTTTCGGTTTAATTTAGTAGATAGATTTTCTAAATAAACAACTTCTTCTTTGTTAAGTGCTAAGCCTTCAGCTTCATTAAAAGCAGCAATATCATCAATTTCTTTAATTGCTTCCGGTTCAATATCAATCGTAAATATATCTTGATCTAGATTGTTATATTTTTGAGATAACATTGGGTCGTACTCAGAAAAATCATCGGTAACCTTAGTGAACTCTTCAATACGAACAATGCCTTCAAGACCCATATTTTGAGTAATCTCTACAGCATTGGTGCTCCATGGTGTAATCATTGCCGCCCTTGGCCCAATAAAGGTACCTTTACATTCTTTTGAAGGTTTTAAGGTGGAAGTGCTATCTATTGCAAAAAGCCATTGTAGTTTTTTAATATCTTTTTCTGAAAGGTTTTTCTCAGTTTGAACCGCAAAAGTGGTATTGTTTGGAGCAGAAAAATAATGAATCATTGTACTGTTGTGTTGTTCTGTTTTAAAAACCACAAATTTACAGTAATTCTTGCGAATCTTCGTTACATTTTTAATGTGTTATGCACAGGGTTTTCAACTAAATTTTCACATACCTATTTATTATATTATTGTTACCTTGTGCAAATACAGTTTTTTGCTATTCAGTAATTTGTATTTTTACCGCATATTTTTATTTTATGAAACATTATTTCTCCCTACTTACACTTATTTTTTTCTTTACTTTTTCATTAAATGCCCAAATTGTAATCAATGAGTTTGATACCGATACAGACGGTCAAGATTTTGAAGAGTTTGTTGAGCTGAAATCTGACACACCAAATACAAATTTAGATGATTATGTGTTGGTTTTTTTCAATGGTTCAGAAAGTGGGGCAGACAGTAGTTATTTGGCTTTCGATTTAGATGGTTTTTCGACTGATATTAATGGAATACTTACTATTGGAAGCAGTAATGTTTCGCCAGTACCAGAGTTTTTAATTCCGCCAGCCATTATTCAAAATGGTGCAGATGCGGTTGCTATTTATCAAGGAAGTGCAGACGATTTTCCAGAAGGAACCTTGGCAACCACCACAAATTTAATTGACGCTTTAGCCTATGATACCAATGATGCAGACGATACAGTTTTATTGGGTTTATTAGGTTTGACCGAGCAAATTAATGAAGGTGAAAATGGAAATCAAACTACCGAATCTATTCAAAGAAATAACGATGGTAGCTACACAGTAACCACACCAACTCCAGGTGTATTAAATGATGGAAGTGGGGTTGACCTAAACGGAGTTTCCTTTACTGTAGATCAACAAGAATATAGCGAAGGGGATACCATGACAATTACCTTTACTACGGAAGAAGCTGTGTCGAGTGATTTAAATTTCAACTTTACATTAGAGAACGAAACCTTTATAACTGAAGACTACACAGGAAACACCTCTGTTTTTATTGCTACGGGAACTAATGAGGCAAGTGTTCAAATTCAATTTGTAGAAGATGGAGTAAATGATGGAGATGAGTTTGCCGAAATAGATATACAAACATTACCGCAGGAATATAACCGGCTTACCGATAATGTAGAAGTATTGGTAATAGACTTAGATTTTACAATGGCCCAATGGGGCACGCCATTAGACCCAACATATGGTTTTGTTGAAAGTACAGAGCCAGAAGGTTATTATAACTCAATTGGCGGATTGGCAGATAATGAATTGCGGCAAGCGATACAGGATGTAGTTGCAGATCCTGAAACAGTGCGCACACAAACCTATGCCGACGCCATTGATATTTTAAAAAGTGCCGATCAAAGCCCTGAAAACAGCAATGAAGTTTGGTTACTATATACTGAACAATCGCGACCAAAAATAGACTTTCAAGATTTAGGGGGTAGCAATATAGGTAAATGGAACCGCGAGCACACCTACCCGCGCTCACGAGGTGGTTTTTATGAACTGGAAGAAGATGAAGTCGCAGATGGAATGAATATTTTCATTGAAACCAATGCAGATTCACTTCGTCACGGAATTTCTGATGCGCACGCGCTGCGTGCAGCAGACGGACCGGAAAACAGTTCAAGAGGAAATCAAGATTATGGTGAATACAACGGACCTACGGGAAATTTGGGAAGTTTTAAGGGCGATGTAGCCCGAGCTGTGCTTTTTATGGCTGTTCGTTACAACGACCTTGAAGTTGTAAATGGTGACCCCGAAAATACTACAGTAGGTGAGTTGGGTGATTTGCAAACCTTATTAGAGTGGCACAGAAACGACCCACCAGATGATTTTGAAATGAATCGTAATAATATAATATATACTTGGCAAAAAAACCGGAACCCTTTTATTGACAGACCTATTTTAGTAGAACATATTTGGGGTAACATGCAAGGCGAAATATACTTCCCCCCATTATCTATTGAAGAATATACTGCTTCAGAAATGATACTTCACCCAAACCCAGTTTCTGAAATTTTAAATATTGAAGGAGTTTCAGGTAAAACTGAAATCAATGTTTTTGCAATAAATGGAAAAGAGGTACTGAAAAAAACAATCTTTCAAGATGACTCTTTGCAACTACCCTTCCAGTCAGGCAAGTATATAGTGGTTTTGGTAACAAATGAACGTACAAGGGTAAAACATATAATTGTTGAGTAAAGCTCATTCTTCAACGTGGACTATTCCATAGAAAGGTAAAACCAATTTTTTTATTGCAAATGTTTGATTATATTATAGTTAGCGATATAAAATTTGATGTAAATCAAGTATTCCTATTGAAGTGGTAGGTTTTTAATACCCTTTTTTTGTGGTATATTGCACAAACTAATAGTAAGATTTAATGTTAAATAATTAAAAAAAATGAAAAAGAACTATCTATTTTTTACGCTTAGCTTATTATGCTTTGCAACTTTATTTGGGCAGGATAAGCTCCCGCCAACTGAAATAATAACAGGGACCTTTATTGGTAAAACAGTACCAATGAGAGATTTCCCAACAATTAAGCCAGGTGAGATGAGAGGTGAAGCTGTAGAGGTAATGGTACCTAACGACTCTAGAACACCAATGGATTTTGTAGAGACAACCACAATTATAAACAATTTACAAACTGAAAAAGGAAAAATTGTTACCCAACCTATTGAACAAAATTTTGTTGGAGCTTCACAGACTGAATCTGGCTTTTTGCCTCCAGATCCTACTGGCGCAGTAGGACCAGATTATTATGTTCACTCTGTAAACTCATTAGTAAAGATTTTTGATAAATCAGGTAACCTTGAAGTTGGGCCTGTAAGTCTTGCTGCCTTTTTAGGTATCAACAGTAACGCAGGAGATCCAATAGTCTTGTATGACCAACTGGCAGATCGATGGGTGGTAAGTGAATTTGGTTCATTGAACAACTCATTAGCGATTGGTGTTTCCGAAACAAATGATCCAACTGGAGCATATAATGTGTATCAATACCAATTTAGCGGTTTTCCAGATTACCCAAAATACGGTGTATGGCACGATGGCTATTATGGTACTGTTAACCTTAATGGACAGACCACTCAAGCATTTGTGATGGACCGTGATGAAATGTTGGCAGGAGATCCAGATCCACAAATTCAAATCTTTAACTTACCGCAAATAGTAGTTAACCCTAACCAAGTAAAAAGCCCAGGGGCTGTGAGCTTGTTAGGTACTAGTGTAGATACCTCTACGCCAGGTTATATTACTTATCTTCAAGATGACGGATGGACGGGCGCAATAACTTTTGATCACTTAAAAATCTGGGAAATTGATGTAGATTGGGACAACCCTAATAATTCAACAGTATCTCAACCATTAGAAATCCCAACCGATCCTTTTGATGCAGGAGAACTTTTTGGAGATGGAAATGGTGCAATTCGCCAACCAGGAACCAGTCAACGATTGGCTGGACATGGGGGAATCATTTCGTTTCCTACATATTACAGAACTTTTGCTGATCACAACTCATGGTTAATTACCTTTAATACTTTTATAGATGCTAATGAAACGGGAGGTATTCGTTGGATAGAATTAAGAAATGATGATGTAAGTGACTGGAGCATTTTTCAAGAAGGAACATATTCTATAGCAGATGGTCATAGTCGCTTAATGAGCAGTGCTTCAATGGATGCGGCCGGTAATATAGCCATGGGATATACAACCGCTAGTGAAACGTTGCCCGTTTCTTTACGTTATACAGGAAGATTTGATGGTGATCCACTAGGACAAATGACGGTTGCCGAAACAGTGATTATAGACGGACCAGGTGTTCGAACAAATACTAATAGGTATGGTGATTATTCACACATGTCTATGGATCCAAATAACTTTACTTTTTGGTTCACTTCAGACTATTTTGCTTCCAATAACTCTTGGACTACACAAATAGCATCATTTTCTTTAAGCGGAGGTTTTGCTGCAGATATTGGAACAGCAGCTATTGACCAACCAAATGACGGTGTTTTAACAGCTACTGAAGAGGTGGAGATAACAATAAGAAACTTTGGTACTGCTGCTCAAAGTGGTTTTCCAGTAGAGCTTTATTTAGATGGGAATTTAGAAGCAACTGAAATCTTTTCAGGGACAATAAACCCAGGTGAAACAGGTACTTATACATTTACTGAAACATTAGACCTTTCAAATACCCCACAGACATATACCATTGAAGTTGCTACAGATTTATCAGGAGATGAGTTTGAGCCAAATAATTCAGTTTCTAAAGAAGTAAATAGTCTATTTGCAGCAGATGTTGGAGTAGCAGCAATTACTTCTCCAGAAAGCGGTACCAGCTTGGGGACACAGACAGTGTCAGTTCAAGTTCAAAATTTTGGCGCTAACCCGCAATCAAATTTTGATGTTCAATATAGTGTTGATGGTAACCCAGCTGTAGTAGAAACATTTACAGGGACTGTTAATTCAGATGAAGTTGTTGATTTCGATTTTACAGAACAAATAGTTTTTGATGAGTTAAGGGAGTATGAGATTACAGCCTCTACAGGACTTTCTGGTGATCAACAAGTATCAAACGATGCTGTTACTAAAACTGTAGAAAATTTACTATGTCAGCCTAGTTTAGATTGTAGTAATGGAGATGGATTCCAGTTAGTTTCCATTGCAGAAATAGATAATGTTTCAGCATGTGAAGGATATGGAGATTTTAGAAATCAAATAGCAAACTTGGGAGCGGGAAGCACCAATGACATTACTTTAACTACTGGTCACGGAAATCAGTATGTAAGAATTTGGATAGATTTTAATGATGATTTTGCTTTTACTAATGATGAAATAGTTGTAAATAATTCTGTAATCGCTCCAGGCGAAGGTTCTGGTTCATTTACAGAAACTTTCGATTTGAGCATACCTTCCGATGCTGCATTTGGTGAGCATGTAATGCGAGTTAGAAGTAGGAGAGGGCCAGTTGTTACCGATCCTTGTCTTGAAGGAGGTTTAGGAGAAGTTGAAGATTATACTGTAAATATTGGCGTACTAGGTGTAAACGATTATGAAATTTCCAATTCTGATTTTGTAGTAACTACCTTAGGAAACAACAAGTTTGATGTTTCTTTAAAAACATCTTTCGATGGAGGTGTGTACTTAGGAGTTTACAATACACTTGGACAAGAAGTTGCTTTTAACAAAGCAGTTTCTAAAGAAGGTGATGCCTATAAAGTAACGTTGGATATGTCCAAAATGTCAAGTGGTGTTTACCTTCTTAAAATGGGTGGGCAAGCCACTACAAGCTATAAAACTGGGCGTATCATCGTTAAGTAGTAAGTGATACAAGTTTTATAACATAAAATGCTAATAAACAAAAAGCGTCCTGAATTTTCAGGACGCTTTTTTATTTCAGACTATTCTTAACTTGTTATTCTACGATAATTTTTTTTACAATTCTTTTTTCTGAAGAAACAACTTCCAAAAGGTATAAACCATTGCTAAAACCTGAAATATCCATAAAACCGTTAGCTTTTTGCATAGAAACTTTTCTGCCCATCATATCATAAAGAACGTAATATTCAGCTTGAAAAGATGTGGTTGATTGCACCCATATTTTTTCTGAAGTAGGGTTAGGATAAACATTTACAGTAAATGTCGAAAAATCTTCTGTTGCTAATAAACCCCAACGATCTTCAGCTTGAGGACCACCCCAGATTATAGTAGCTAATATAGGATTGTCAATAAAAGGGTTTCTATTGCCGTACTCATCTTCTAAGTAAGGGTTACGTTGATCTTCTAATTCACTTACCGGGTCATCAGCATTCCATTGTAAAAATAATTGAAGCATACCGGTAGTGCCCTGTGTTGAGCCATTACCTACTAAAGAAGGCAAACAACGATCACCGTATCGCGTGTACATATACATCATGATGCGGGCAACGTCACCTTTCCATTCATCGCCAGGATACCAAGCATCTCCACTTACAGGACCGGCATTTCCGTTTCCAGTGGCAAATTTCTTGTTCCCTCTGTTTCCGTTAGCTTGTACATCAGATGGCCGCAAATTATGTGGATCGGCACCAATGCCTGTTGTACTATTACCATTATTGGGCATAGCTGGATTGGCCAATGAACGCGGAAACGTATGTTCGCGGTTGTATTCACAATTTCCACCTCCAAAATCATTTTTATCCCGGCTTCTGTCCGTAGTACAATTGCCATCATTGTCGTTATAACCGTAAATAAGTAACACATTCGAAGTGTTTTCAGGATCTTCATCCGTTATTTTCACCACGTCCCTTATATCACCGTAAGTAAAGGTATTGTTGTTAATGTCAATTTTGTTTTGAAGTTCGATGTATAAATCTTGACCGGTTAGAGAAAGATTTACATCATCATAATACGGTTGCTGTGCAAACGTAATTTGAGCAATAAATAAAAATGTTAGTAGTAAATATTTATTCATTTTGTTAATTATTTATGTTGAAGTAATGCTATGTAAAAACCATCAAAACCTGATTTGCTAGCGTATATTTTTTCTTCTTGAACTAATGAAAAATTAGTTCCAGCTTCACTACTTAAAAAAGAGGAAACCTGTTCGCTATTTTCTGAAGGTAATATAGAGCAAGTAGCATATACCAACTGCCCACCGGTTTTTACCATTTTTGAATAGGAAGTCAACAGTTCTTGTTGTGTTTTTTTTATTTTTTCTAAAAATTCAGGTTGTAATTTCCACTTAGCATCTGGGTTACGTTTTAGAACCCCTAACCCAGAACAAGGTGCGTCAATCAATACTTTATCGGCAGAGCCTTTTAGCTTTTTAATCACTTTTGTAGTATTGATTACGCGTGTTTCAATATTATGGACTCCATTTCTACGGGCTCGTCGTTTTAATTCTTTTAGTTTGTTTCCGTAAATATCGAGTGCAATAACCTGTCCTTTGTTTTCCATTAACGAAGCAATGTGAAGACTTTTTCCTCCCGCACCGGCACAAGCGTCGATTATACGCATGCCTGGCTCGGGCTTTAAAATTTCGGCTACTTTCTGTGAAGAAGCATCCTGCACTTCAAACCAACCGTTTTTAAAAGCATCGGTAATAAAGACGTTAGCCCGCTCTTTAAGTTTTAATGCATATGGATACCCATTTATCGTTTCGGTTTCTATTTCGGCATCAAATAGCTCATTTTGGACTTGTTTAACCGTAGCTTTTAATGGGTTTACCCGCAATACTACATCGGCCAATTGATTTAAAGCACTAATTTCTGCAGTCCATTTTTTGCCTAGTTCTGCTTCGCCTAATTTGTCCATCCAATCTGGAATGGATTCTCGGTATTTTCTAATTTTTGACAATTCATCAAACTTACCTTTAATACGGCGGGTAGGGGTGTCTTCAAATTGAGGCCATTCCGGTATTTTTATTCCGTTAAGGGTTGCCCAAACTGCAAAAAGACGAAATAGGTTTGCACGATCAAACGGCTCTTTAACTTCGGCTATTTCAGCATATAAACGTTTCCATCGTACAATATCATAGGTGGTTTCTGCAATAAAGCTTCTATCTCTAGAACCCCAACGTTTATCACGTTTTAGGGTGTCTTTTAAAACTTTGTCTGCTTGCTTGTTTTCATTGAAAATCAAGTGCAACGAATCGATTGTTGCAAATACTAAATTTCGGTGTAACCTCATGGTTTTAATTTGGATTGCAAAGGTATTATAATCCCGTCGTTTTCTTTATTTTTGGCGAAAAATTTTATATATGCGCTTTTTCCCCTTTTTACTTTTATTAGTAGGTTTAGTCTCCTGTACATCAAATAATTCGAAAAATTTTACTTCTGTTGATATTGAACCTATATTTATAGACAGTTTAAGCATTAGAGCTATTGAACCCTTGGACGAAAATAGGGTTTGGTTTGCTGCAAATAAAGGTATTGTAGGGCTCATTGATGATAAACAACCAAAACTAGCAACCATTAAATATGAAGATTCGCTGTTGCACTTCCGTTCCATAGCCGCTACCGATTCTGCGGCTTTTGTGTTAAGCATTGCAAATCCTGCCGTTTTATATAAAATAGGGTTTAATGGCACCGAAGCAACCAATATTCAGGAAGTATATACAGAAAGTGGGGAAACCGTTTTTTATGATTCTATGAAATTCTGGAACAATAAGGAAGGAATAGCCATGGGCGATCCGGTAGATGATTGCTTGTCTGTACTTGTTACCCGGGACGGAGGAAATACTTGGCAAAAACTTTCTTGTGATAAGCTTCCTAAAGTAGAAAAAGGGGAGGCTGCTTTTGCGGCAAGTAACAGTAATATTTCCCTATATAAAGATCAAGTATGGATTGTTACAGGCGGAAAACAGGCACGGGTATTTCATTCAAAAAACAAAGGAAAAGACTGGGAGGTTTTTAATACACCCATAGTACAGGGAAAAGCCATGACCGGAATTTACAGTGTTGATTTTTTTGATGCTAAAACTGGGGTGATATTTGGTGGTGATTGGGATAAAAAAGAGTTTAATGAAGGCAACAAAGCCATTACTAAAGATGGTGGAAAAACGTGGAGTTTGTTGAGCAACGGAAAAGGACCTGGCTACCGGTCATCAGTTAAATTTGTGCCTGGTACAAAAGGAAACGATTTGGTAGCGGTTGGTTCCCCAGGGATATCGTATAGTAACGATCAAGGAGAAACTTGGCAGGAACTCTCAAAAGAAGGGTTTTATGCGGTTGAATTTGTAAATGATTCCATTGCTTTTGCAAGTGGTAGCAATAAGATAGCCAAACTTATTTTTAGATAAAAAGTAAAAGGGAACATATTAAATTATATGTTCCCTTTTAACTAAACAAAAACCAACCAATTATTATTTTCTTCTATCTTTTCGTTGTCGATAGCGCTTTAAAAGTTCTTTTGTAAAATCATCTTCTGCTTTTTTCAGTTTAATGATTTTACCGGGTGAAATTATTTTTTTTAGCTGGGCTACCAATTCTTTTCGGTATTGCAATTCTTTTTGTTCTAATTGTAGGTCTTTGTCAATTAGAGTGTTTGCTTCACTGTCATTCATAGAGTCTACTCCATCTTTTAATTTTGAATAGATCTCTTTTTTCTTAGTTTTATGCAAATCGTGCATTTTTTCATCATACACATTATAAACTGGCCAAAATTTTTCTGCTTCGGCAGAAGAAAGTTGTAATGCTTCGGTAATATGAGCAGTTTTTAAGGCATCTATCTTTTTATGCCATTCTTCTTTGTCTCTTTTTTGAGCAAATGTTACCGAAGTAACCAACAACAATAGAACTAGTATATTTTTCATATTATTCATCTAATAAAATGGATTCATCAACAGTTTCTAAAAGGTAACTTTCCATATCTTCTTCGGAAATAGTTTCGGTTTCATAATACAATGAGCTATCATCGTTTTCTGAAAGCATGGTAGAAACATCGTACACATCAAAATCAAGCTCGCCTTCGTTTATATAGTTTTCAATAGCCAAATAATCGATCGAGTTCAAGTCTAAATCAATTGTTTTATTTTGATTGAACAGTAAAACCACTAACACAATAGAGGCTGCAATGGCAATTGCGTACTTTAAATTCTTGTTAGCAAATAAAGAACGTACTTTTGTCTCTTTTCCTGAAATTTCAGGATGTTTCATTAAAGTGTCTTCCAAAGAATCGAAATACCCTTTTGGAGCAGCAAAGCCAGTTTCTTTAGGTAATTCTTCCGAAGCTATTTTTGCGAAGAGATTTTCTTCAAAAGCTTCAAAATACCCTTCTGGTGCTTTAAACCCATGTGTATGTTTTTGCTTGTCCATTTATCTTTTGACTGTAAAAAACCTAAAAGGTTTCATTGTGATCTTTAATTATTTGTGAAACAGGATTATAAGTTATCTTAAAAGGTAGTTTCATGCTCTTTTAAATATTCAGTTATTTTCTTTACCGCAATGTGGTAACTGCTTTTTAAACCCCCAACCGAAGTCTCTAAAATTTCAGAAAGTTCTTCGTAGGTGTGTTCATCAAAATACTTCATATTGAACACCAATTGCTGTTTAGGCGGTAACGTGGCAATCGCTTTTTGCAATTGAAGCTGAATGGCAGTTCCTTCAAAATAAACATCACTTGTTAAGTTTTGAATAGCACTTTCTTTTACTTCTTCTGAAGAAACCTGTTTCCGTTTGGCTCGTTTATTTATAAATGTGATGGACTCGTTTGTTGCTATACGGTACATCCAGGTGTACAATTTACTATCGCCTTTAAAAGAATTAATGTTTTTATAAATTTTAATGAACGTGTTTTGTAATACATCATCTGTATCATCATGGTTCAATACTATTTTACGAATATGCCAATATAACCGTTCTTTGTATTGAGACACAAGTTCCCTAAAGGCTGCATCTTTATGCTTATTATCTTGTAAAGCAGTTACTAAATTGTTCTCTGTTACCAAAAACTTAGAGGTTTATCTATTATTATATAGACCCTTTTTAAAGCAAAAGGTTTAATGATAAAGTTACCTTTTTTAAATTTAAATCATAAATCGCAAAAAAATCGATTAAAAACAAATTTTTGCGATAAAATGCATAAATAATTTTTTTGTAGGAAAATAATTACTAATTTTGGGGAACACTACTTATGTGTGTGTTTTTGTTATAAGCCTCAAGTATAACAGAAACGAGCTAAAAACGGGTCTAAGCGGGGGCTGACCCGTTTTTTTAATTTATTAAATATCAACTTCTCATTAATCTGCTTGTAATTATACTTGTAGGAATTTGTAAGTAATTAAAAATAAAACAATCGATTAAGTGCACTTATTTAAAGATTAAATGCAATTTTTCTTGGTGGAATTAAAAAAAGAATTTATATTTGAATTATATAACTTACTTATGTGAATCACCATGTGCCCCAAATATGGTGATTTAAACAAAAAAAGAGCGGTTCCCCAACCGCTCTCTTTTTTTATACTAACTTTTTTACGCTAAAGACTGCATTTCAACCAAACTGTGATACACACCTTTTTTAGCTAATAATTCTGTATGCTTGCCTTGCTCTACAATTTTCCCTTTTGAAAGAACAACTATCTTATCGGCATTTTGAATGGTTGATAATCTATGCGCAATAACCACAGAAGTGCGGTTTTGCATCATTTTTTCCAGTGCATCTTGTACCAATCTTTCGCTTTCAGTATCTAGGGCAGAAGTGGCTTCATCTAGAATCATTATTGGTGGATTCTTAAGTACAGCCCTAGCGATGCTCAATCGTTGCTTTTGACCACCACTTAATTTATTACCACTATCGCCAATATTGGTGTCTGTTCCTTTTGGTAAGTCTTTAACAAACTCCCAAGCGTTGGCTATTTTTAAAGCGTCTTCAATTTCTTCATTGGTAGCTGTTTCTTTAGCAACTAATAAATTTTCTTTAATAGTATCGTTAAATAAGATAGAGTCCTGTGTAACCAGTCCTAACAATCCGCGTAACGATTTTTGTGAGATACTCTTTATATCTATGCCGTCAATGGTGATAGCTCCTTTATTTACATCGTAAAAACGTGTCAATAAGTTGGCTATTGTACTTTTTCCACTTCCACTTTGCCCTACCAATGCGACAGTATGGCCTTTTGGTACTGTCAACGAAAAGTCATGAAGAACATACTCGTCTTCATATTTAAAGGATATGTTTTGTATATCAATTTTATCGTTAAAACCTTCTTTTTCGGTTGCATTGGGAAGATCTTGAATGGTCGATTCGGTTTCTAAAATTTCCAGAACACGTTCGGCAGCTGCATTTCCTTTTTTAACGCCGTAGCTTGCTTTGCTTATTGCTTTTGCGGGTGTTAAAATTTGATAGGCAAGTCCCATATAAACGATAAATAATTCTGGTTGAAGGCTTTTTTCAACCAAGACCATATGTCCGCCATACCAAAGAATAACAGCGATAACTACGATGCCTAAAAACTCACTAGTAGGTGAAGCTAAGTTTTGCCTATTAACCAATGAGTTTGAATATTTGTAGAACCGAGAAGTAGAAGAATTAAATTTTCTATTGAAAATTCCTTCCGCATTAAAACCTTTTATAATCTTTAACCCACCTAAGGTTTCTTCTAAAATAGATAGAAAATATCCTTGTTCTTTTTGTACGCGATCAGATTTCTTTTTTAAACTTTTCCCAATTCTTGAAATAATCAATCCCGAAATAGGAATAAATATAAAGACGAAAAGAGTAAGCTTAGCACTAATGAGAAGCATCGCTACAATGGCAAACAAAATGGTAAGCGGTTCGCGAACAATCAATTCTAAAATTGATAAAAAAGAATGTTGAATTTCCAATACATCACTAGTAATCCGGGCAATGGTGTCGCCTTTTCTTTTTTCAGAATAAAACGAAACAGGTAAATCAACGGTTTTTTTATATAAATCGTTTCTTAGGTCTTTTAAAACACCATTTCGCAAAAAGGTAATAAAGTACATTGCCAAATACCCGAACAGGTTTTTTAACAAGAACATTCCTATTACTAAAATGACCATAAAAATTAACACATCTTGCGTTCCCTCTTGAGCTTGTTGAGTTACAAAAAAGTTTAAGTATTCTTCAAAATAATCTTTGGCATTAATAAGTCCGTCCCACTTTGGGGCTGTTTCCCTGCGTTTTGTGTTGTCAAAAAGCACTGATAACATAGGAAATAGCGAGACCATTGCCAGTGTTCCAAACAAAGCATAAAAAATATTTGAAATGATGTTCATCCAAGCATACCCTTTGTAAGGTTGTGCATACTTGAGTATTTTTTTAAAATATTTCACTACTTAATTTTTAAGTGAGTACTGATCTTATCGATCTTATTTTGAAGCGCTTCTGAAACATCGTCATCTTTCGAAGTGGTATTCACACTCATATAGAACTTTATTTTAGGTTCTGTACCGCTTGGGCGCATCGCAATTTTGCTACCGTCTTCAGTGTAATAAATCAATACGTTCGATTTTGGAATATCTAACGTTTCTTTTGTTTTTGAAGGAAATGTTACAGCTTCTTGTTTTTGTAAGTCTTCAAAACGAATCACGTTACTTCCGGCTATTTCAGTAAAAGGATCTTCACGAAGTGTTTTCATCATTTCTGAAATTTCTTCGGCTCCCTTTTTTCCTTTTTTAACCAACGATACCAAATGTTCTCTATACGTTCCATATTCTTTATAAATGGATTGTAAATAATCAAACATACTGCTACCGTCGTCTTTTTTCTGAGCAGCAATTTCACAAGCGAGTAGGGTAGCGGTCACCGCATCTTTATCGCGTACAAAATCGCTCACCATAAAGCCGAAACTTTCTTCACCACCACCTATAAACTCAAGTTCTGGGAAGTCTTTTACCATTTTGGCAATCCACTTAAAGCCGGTAAGGCCTTCTTTATAGATAACGTCATAGCTTTCGGCCAATTTCTGCATCATGGGTGTAGAGACCACCGTTGAAGCGATAAATTGGGTTCCGTTTAGCTTTCCTGCTTGTTTGTATTGTTCGAGTAAAAAATGAGTTTTTAAAACCATGGCTTGATTGCCGTTAAGTAACGTCATTTTTCCATTAGAATCTCGGACTGCAATTCCTAAACGGTCACAATCAGGGTCGGTGCCAATAACAATATCTGCCCCTTGTTTTTCAGCAACATCAAGCGCCATTTTCAATGCGGCAGGTTCTTCAGGATTGGGTGATTGTACTGTTGGAAAATCGCCATCTGGTTTGGCCTGCTCTTCTACAACAGTAACATTTTTATATCCAGCTTCTTCTAAAACCCTTGGAATCATAGTAATTGATGTTCCGTGTAGCGAAGTGAAGACAATTTTTAAATTGTCTTTAGCTTTTTCTGAAGTATTAAAACTTCCATTTTTGATAGACGCTTCAGCGAAAGCATCATCAACTTTTGAATCTATTAGTTGAATTTTTTCTGAATTGGCTTCAAAATTAATATCAGAATATTCCAAAGAGTTTATTTCAGCAATAATTTCGCCATCTTGTGGTGGCACCAATTGTCCTCCATCTTCCCAATATACTTTGTAACCGTTATATTCCGGTGGGTTGTGAGATGCCGTTAAAACAATTCCGCATTGACAGTTAAGATGCTTCACTGCAAATGAAAGCTCTGGCGTAGGGCGTAAATCTGAAAAGAGATATACTTCAATATCATTTGCTGAAAAAACATTGGCAACTACCTGTGCCAATTCTTTACTGTTATGACGACAGTCGTAGGCAATTGCAATCTTTATAGTTTGGTTGGGAAATTGCTCTTTTAAATAATTGGAAAGTCCTTGTGTGTTTTTTCCGAGGGTATATTTGTTGATTCGGTTATCGCCAACTCCCATAATACCACGCATTCCGCCAGTACCAAAAGCCAGGTTTTTATAAAAACTGTCTTCCAGCCCTTCTGGGTCGTGGGCAATCATTTCTTTTATAGTGTGTTGTGTTTCATCGTCAAAAAAGGGGGTAAGCCATTTATTGACGCGTTCCAGTATAGTAGGGTCTACGTAAATCATTCGTTACTATTAAAAGTGCAAAAATAAGGAAACCAATTCGTTATTCTTTAACGTTTCGGTGTTCTTTAATAATGTAGTTTTTTGAGTTCTTTTTACTACGTAAGATTAGTTCGCCTAAAAAACCAGCTAAAAAGAGTTGAGTCCCCAATATCATTGCAGTAAGGGCTAAGAAAAACTCTGGGCGTTCGGCTAAAAGTCGAGCTTGTTTGTGGATAAACAACTTATCAATCCCTAAGTATAATGCAAAACAAAACCCAACAAAGAGCATAAAAGCTCCCCAAGCTCCAAAAAGATGCATTGGGCGTTTTCCGAAACGGGATAAAAACGAAATGGTAATTAAATCTAAAAAGCCACGTACAAAGCGTTCGGCTCCAAATTTTGTGGTGCCGTATTTTCTTGCTTGGTGTTGAACTTCTTTTTCACTTATCTTGTTAAACCCTGCGTTTTTTGCCAATACGGGGATATATCTATGCATTTCGCCTGTAACTTCTATAGTCTTTACAACTTCGTTTCGGTATGCTTTTAAACCACAATTAAAGTCATGTAGTTTTACTCCCGAAGTTTTCCTTGCGGCAAAATTAAAAATTTTGGAAGGCATATTTTTTGAAACAACCGAGTCGTACCGTTTCTTTTTCCATCCAGAAACCAGATCGTTACCGTCATTGATTATCATATTGTACAACTCAGGAATTTCTTCTGGATCGTCCTGTAAATCGGCATCCATGGTGATAACTACATCACCAATGGCGAGGGCAAAACCAGCGTGTAAAGCCTGCGATTTCCCGAAGTTTTTTAAAAATCGAATTGCTTTTATTTCTTTATGCTCCCTTGCAAGTTCGTCTATTATGTTCCATGAATTGTCCGTACTGCCATCGTCTATAAAAATGAGCTCGTATAAAAAGCCATTGGATTGCATAACATTTGCAATCCAATGGTATAATTCTTTTATGGATTCCTCCTCATTGAGAAGAGGGATAACGATGGATAAATTCATGTAATCTTTATTCGTGAGTAGGAGGGTTCTGCTTCATAACTAACCCAGCTATTAATGAAATTATAAATCCGAAGAAAAGTGAAGCAATCAGCCCCATTGCAAACATAATCCAAGGGCTCATAAACTTCTCGGTCATTCCCATGGCCATTTCCATTTGCTCCTCAGTCATATTAGGGTTTTGCTCAACCATTTTTTCTCTAGTAATGTCTAGCATTTGAGGAATAAAGTCGGGTTCAATAACAGTAATAAACAAGTATGTGAAAATAGAACCGATTATTCCTGCGATTAACGAAATTAATAATCCTGTTTTAATGGCGTCTCCAAGCGTCATAAAGCCTCCACTGCCACTTTTAAAAGCTTTTAAGCCATAAATAATACAGATGGTCATAAATACAAAGTTCAATGCAGATTGCCACCAAGGCTGTTCTAAGTGCATTCCTATCACATATACAATAACAGAAACACCTATAGTTAATAGGGCCAGGATAAGGCCATAGTTAAGGCCTATTTTTTTAACAGAAGCTTTATTGTTTTCCATTTTTAAAGTTTTTTGGTTTGGTTAGTTAGTAAACAAAAGTAGTAAATTGTTACGGTATATTTTTCTGAAATATACAATCTATGTATTTTTGATAGAAAGTATAATTTTTTCTTTTCAAAAAAAGAGAATTTATTATTGCTTGTTTATTAAAAATATTTAAATTTGCATTCTCAAAATTGAGACCCTATTAAAAAGATAACAAGATGAAAAAAGGTATCCATCCTGAAAATTATAGAGTAGTTGCTTTTAAAGACATGTCAAATGACGATGTGTTTTTAACAAAATCTACTGCAGAGACAAAAGAGACGATTGAGGTTGACGGTGCAGAATACCCATTGGTAAAACTGGAAATATCTAGAACTTCTCATCCTTACTACACAGGTAAAGCTAAATTGCTTGATACTGCAGGACGTATTGATAAGTTTAAAAACAAATACGCAAAATTTAAAAAATCACCTAAAAAAGAGGAAGCTAAAGATAGCGAGTAATCTTTTTTGATACGATATATAAGGAGCCTTCGATTTTTCGAGGGCTTTTTTTATTTGTCTATTCTTAAATCGGTGGTTTCAATACAATTTTTCAAATTTGCTTTCGTAAAACTGAAAAATCACTCAACAACCTTACTTTTGATTTGTATATTTACTGAATACTGAATACTGAATACTGAATACTGAATACTGAACCATGAACTACATTCTTTTTGACGGAACCGTACGCAACCAATTACTTCCTTTTACTTTTACAAGACCCGTGGCCGATATCCGTATCGGGATATTGACCATTCGTAAAAAATGGGAAAAACTGTTGGGTTTCACCACAACTACGGTAACGGAAGATTATCTGTCAGAAAAGTATCCTATGGTTGAAATGGAGCAGAATATTTTTATCAATGCTTCCTTTATTCCTTCGGAAAACTTAGTGAAAATAGTGAAAGGCCTTTCTGAAAACCAAGCTATTTTTTATAATGATGAGCCTATTGCTTTTTTCACTTCAGAAGGACAAGAAGTAGATTTTGAATCGTATGATATTGTTCAGTATAGTACCGATGATGTATTTCGGATAGAGCATACCTGGGATATTTTTTCGAAAAACCATGAAGCTATTAAACGCGATTTTGATCTGATTACGAAAGGCAGAGAGTCGCAGCCTATTCCAGAAATGACTGTTGCTTTTAATAAAGAACAAATTTTTATTGAGGAAGGAGCCAAACTTCCTTTATGTTCTTTAAATGCTACCGAAGGTCCTATTTATATTGGTAAAGACGCTGAAATTATGGAAGGATCTATGATTAGGGGACCGTTTGCCCTTTGCGATCACGCTACTGTAAAAATGAATGCAAAAATCTATACGGGCTGTACCATTGGGCCACATAGTAAAGTAGGGGGGGAACTTAATAATTCGGTAATAATGGGGTATTCTAACAAAGGTCACGATGGCTTTTTAGGGAATGCCGTCATTGGAGAGTGGTGTAATCTAGGTGCTGATACAAACAACAGCAATTTAAAAAATAATTATGCCGAAGTCCGTTTATGGGATTACGAAACTGAAGGTTTTGCTAAAACGGGTCTGCAGTTTTGTGGTTTAATGATGGGCGATCACAGTAAGTGTGGTATTAATACGATGTTCAATACAGGAACAGTAGTTGGCGTGAGTGCCAATATCTTTGGAAGCGGTTTTCCACGTAATTTTGTTCCAAGTTTCAGTTGGGGTGGAAGCGGCGGCATGACTACCTATAAAACCAATAAAGCGTTTGAAGTGGCCAAAGTGGTGATGGCAAGAAGAAAGGTTGAGTTTTCTGAAGCAGATGCCAAAATTTTAGAACATGTTTTTGAAGAAACTACTAAGTGGCGACGTAGCTAAAATTTAATTTACTTTAAATTTAATAGGCTTAGCAGGGGCAATTTCAAAAAAAGAACAAAAAGTAAATTATAACGGCAAGAATAAGCAGCATGACAGCACTAAAAACCAATAATAGTCTGCGTCTGTTTTGTCTGTTGTTTGCTTTTAATTTTTCTTGAAAAGTGATAAATTCTTTGGGGCTCATTTTTTTTATGGTCCTTCAATTTGCCATAAATAGATGTATGTTTATCTACCTCTTTGTCAAATTTTGTGATACGGTTGCGCTTATTATTTTTAAGCGATTGTATCATATCCATTACAAAACCGGCACCAAACATAATTTGTTTTTTTGCTTTTCAAGCCAAAGGTGGCCATAAGTTATTTTCTTTTAGGTTTTCTGGGTTAAAAACTACCCAGATATGCTCACCTGATGGTCGTTTAAGGTTAACCCGATCCCAAACCCTAACGGTATCGTGGTATGTTCTTGAGGGAGTGCTAAATTCATACTCGATTTTCAAGGGATGTTTTTTGTTTATGCTTTGAGAAGTGTCTATGTATACTTTTTGTATGACGCCCCTAGTAGGTATTCCAAGTTGAAGTGCATTTAATTTTTGATTGGACTTTTTATTACTTCTTTTGACCAGAAAAAATCCAATTATAGGAAACATAAGCGTGAACAAGATATACGAAAAGTTAATAGTTCCATTAAAAATTCCAAACATGGAAAGTATGAAAGATGGAATTCCAATAACCAAAAAAATAATCCCTATCATCATTGATGCATTTCCTGTATATTTTACTTTTATTTTATATGCTGTATTGAGATGTCTTGGTCGTTTAGGAGGCTCGGGTTGCCTAGAGCTACCGGGAATACTTGGCAATTGTCCCCCGCAATTTATACAATGGCTTACTTGGTCGCGCCTATTTGATGTCTTGCACCAACCGCATTGCAAAATCCAAGGTTCCAAAACCGCTACAGGTCCGCCACAGTTAACACATCGTGTGGTATTGTTACTGTTTTCGGTTAGGCACCATTCACATTTTGTAATTCCTCGTTTCACGGTTTCTTCTTAACGTTTTTCAGCACCAAAAAATTCTGCGGATTGATGCCCAAACCAGATACTTTTTTACTAACAAATCGTATGGCTACATCATAAAACAGAGGGACTACAGGTGCTTCGGTAACTACTATGGAGTCCATTTTTCTGTAAAGCTGTTTCCTTTTTTCAATATTTGAGATGGTCAGTGATTTTTCATACAGACTATCAAAAGCAACGTTTTTAAAGTGTGTATAATTGGGGCCATTGGGAGTGAAATTTTCACTATAAAATAACGAAAGGTAGTTTTCGGCATCGGGATAATCGGCAATCCAACTAGCTCTGAAAATATCCAATTCGCCACTACTTTTCATTTGGCGCAAGGTAGAAGGAGGCATCACATCGATCTCTACTGCGATTCCTATTTTTTCAAGTTCCCGTTGTATGTATTCGCAAATATCCAAATATTGACTATTGGTGCCAATAGTTATTTCGGGTTGGGTGTCACCAGTGTTAGTTTTGTATTGTTCTATAAGCTCTCGTGCTTTTTCAGGATTGTAATCATAACCTTCAATTGAGGCAAAACCGGGAAGCCCTTTAGGAATAAACCCATGCGTAGCAGGTGTGCCCATCCCGTTTCGAAGGTATGTCACCATTTTTTGACGATCAAAGCCATAATTTACTGCTTGACGTAATGTTTTTGAGTTAATTTCAGGAGTTTCAGTTTCCATAAAAAAACCTAAATATTCTGTGTTAAGGTAAGGAGTTGTAATTAGGTTTACTTCATCTTTATACTTTTCTTGAAGCTTCCCTTGGGTGGTTATTATTTCGTCTTTATACGAATTATCCAACCCTGAAATAAAATCTAACTTTCCTTGAGCAAACTCTAAAAATTCACTTTGCTTATCAGGTAAAAATGTAATGGCAACGGCTTCGAGATAAGGAAGCTGGTTTCCTTGCGCATCGGTTTCAAAATACAGTGGGTTTTTCCGAAGCACCAATTTTACATTTTCTTCCCATAACTTAAATTGAAACGGACCAGTACCAACCGGATGGCTTCTAAATTCATTTCCATATAAATTTATAGCTTCTTCAGGAACCACAGAGCAGTACCGCATTGATAATAATCCTAAAAAAGCTGGAAACGGCTGTTTTAATTGAATAACTAATGTGGTATCATTTTTAGCTTTATAGCTATCAACCGTGCTCATTACCCAACTTCCGGGAGAAGCAACATTTTCATCGGTTAAACGATCAAAACTGTATACAAAGTCATCTGCTGTAACCGTCCTAGTGGAATCGCTGCCAAAACATCTGTTTTTATGAAAATAGACATCGTTTCTCAAATGAAAAGTATAGGTGTTTGTACTGTCATTCACTTCCCAACGTTTCGCAATATCGGGTTTAATATTTAGTGAATCGTCCAACTGAATCAAACCATTAAATAGTTGATTGGTAGGCCAAATATTTTGAGGGTTTCTTGCAAAAGCTGGATCTAACGAACTAATGTTGCTGTGTTCATTATAGCGAAAAACCAAGTGGTCACGGTCATTTTGTGTGGTTTCTGAACAAGAGTATAAAAGCACTAAACAGAGAATGTTTACTACTATGATTTTGCGAAAAGGAGGGAAGTTGGAAGTAGGCAGCACGAAGTTATTTGTTTGAATTAATTGAATTTCTAAAGGCAATCATCATGTTCATTAAATTAAAGCAATCGTCATAGTTGGTTTTAAATTCGGTTTCTGAAATGTAGTTTCTATACTTTGCTTTATAAAGGCAAGTTACCACTTCAGCCAAAGATCTAATTGAATAACTCAAAAACTTTCTATATTCAGGACCCGATTGAAGAATGGAACCTTCTGATATATTCAAGGCAATTGAATCCGCTGCTCTTCGTATTTGAGAAGAAAGGTTGTATAGTTCTTTTTTAGGAAAAGAATCGGTCATTTTATTAACATTTTCGCCCAATTCCATTGCTTTTTGCCAAATTTGCAATTTTTCGAATTTAAAACTCATTTTAGGTTATGATTATTAAAAATTAGATTTTTGAATTCGAAAACGCATAGTCCTTACTTCCCGCTTCAAGCTTCCCACTTCCATCAAAAATAAGTATCTTTGCGCCCACGTTTTCCAAAAATACAAGAATGAACGCTACAAAAAAAGTCGCATTTTACACCTTAGGTTGTAAGCTCAATTTTAGTGAAACTTCTACCATTGCTAGAAACTTTAAAGATGAAGGGTTTAGCCGAGTAGATTTTTCTGAAAAAGCTGATATCTATGTAATTAATACCTGTAGTGTAACCGAAAATGCAGATAAGCGTTTTAAAACAATTGTAAAGAAAGCTCAGAAAGTAAATCCTGATGCTTTTGTGGCGGCAGTAGGTTGTTATGCCCAACTTAAACCCGAAGAATTAGCCGATGTTGACGGAGTTGATTTAGTGTTAGGCGCTACGGAAAAATTCAAGATTACAGACTACATAAATGATCTTTCCAAAAACGATTTTGGAGAAGTACATTCGTGTGAAATAGACGAAGCAGATTTCTATGTAGGTTCGTATTCTATTGGCGATCGTACCCGGGCGTTTTTAAAGGTGCAGGACGGTTGTGATTATAAATGTACCTATTGCACGATTCCGTTGGCAAGAGGAATTTCTAGAAGTGATACCTTGGGGAATGTGCTAAAAAATGCTGCTGAAATTTCAGAAAAAGGAATTAAAGAAATTGTATTGACCGGTGTAAACATTGGCGACTACGGAAAAGGTGAATTTGGTAATAAAAAACACGAACATACTTTTTTTGAGTTATGCGAAGCTTTGGATGAAGTTTCTGGAATTGAACGCTTGCGTATTTCTTCCATAGAACCTAACCTATTGAAAAATGAAACAATAGATTTTGTTGCAGACTCAAATACTTTTGTCCCCCATTTTCACATACCGTTGCAGAGTGGAAGCAATGATTTATTGAAACTAATGCGCCGCCGTTATATGAGCGAATTGTATGTAGATAGGGTAGAGCGCATTAAAGAAACGATGCCACACGCTTGTATTGGTGTAGATGTTATTGTAGGTTTTCCAGGCGAAACAGAGGAGCGCTTTCTAGAAACCTATCATTTTTTAAATGAATTGGATATTTCATACTTACACGTTTTTACCTATTCAGAACGAGACAATACCCCAGCTGCCGAAATGGACGGCGTAGTTCCAAATAAAGTGCGCAAAAAGCGAAGTAAAATGCTAAGGGGCCTTTCAGCAAAGAAAAGAAGGGCTTTTTATGAAAGTCAAATTGGTAGTACGCGAACGGTACTTTTTGAAGGGGAAAATAAAAAAGGATATATACATGGGTTTACTGAAAACTATGTGAAAGTAAAAGCGCCTTGGAACCCGGAGTTGGTTAATACACTTCACATAATACAACTTACCGAAATTGACGAAGATGGTTTGGTGCGGTTTGAGTTTGTAAATGAAAAAGCGATTGCAAGCTAGATGCTAATCCCTACGGGTAATAAATCTCTATACTTTCTTCTGTTTTTACGCATAAAACCTGCTATTTCAGGGCTGGTGGGTACCAAGCTGATACCACGGTCTTTTACTTCATCAAAAACCGCTTTAATGAATATATCACGAAAACCTTGGTCCTCCAGGTCTTCAGGCATATCATATTTAGTTAGGAAAATTTTACGGTCTTGCAGTGCATACTCTATTCGGGCCATATTATCTCCAATTTCCAGTTCGAATTGTCTTAAAAATTCGTTATCGGTAATCTCTACATCTTCAATCATGGGAGTTATTTTTTATAATTAGTTCATTGGTGTTTCAATAAGTAAAACGCGACTGTTTTTATTGGCAGTTATATCAAAACTGTCTGTATCCCATATTCCTATGGCATCACGTTTGTTAAGTGTTTCATTATTAACAAGAATGGTGCCGTCTATTACAAAAACGTACACGCCGTGGGATTTGTTATATAATGAATAGAAAGTTTCAGTTTTTTCTGAAAATGTACCAATACTAAAATAGGCTTGTTGGTGTATCCATAGCTCGTTTTCTTGAGCTTCAGATTTTGGTTTAACTATAGTGCTGAATGAATTATCTTTTAATAAAGGGTCGATTTGTTTTTGGTCATAACGCGGGGAAACATTTTCTTTTTCGGGTAAAATCCAAATTTGAAATAATTTAACAGGTTCAGTAGTGCTAGCATTAATTTCACTATGCTCAACACCAGTACCCGCACTCATCACTTGAATATCACCAGATTGAATAATTCCGTTATTTCCCATAGAATCCTGATGCTTTAAAGCTCCTAACTGTGGAATAGTAACAATTTCCATATTCTTATGGGGATGTTTGCCAAAACCCATAGCGGGGTCAACTTGGTCATCGTTTAAAACACGAAGTTTTCCAAACTGAATACGGTCTGGGTTAAAGTAATTTGCAAAACTGAAAGAATACCTGGCTTGTAGCCAACCAAAATTTGCCGTTCCACGACTTTCAGCAGGATGTAAAATCTTTTTCATACGCTCCAATAGCTATAAGATAATAGTATCTTTGCCTAACAAAGTTACAAAAAAATAGCTTGCTTAAGCGTATATAATTTCGATAATCCTGTATGAACCCTGAAATAACACACGTTTATTTTGTACCGGGAATGGCGGCCGGAAAAGAAATATTTAAGAATATCCGTCTTCCAAAAAGTCGATTTAAAACCCACATTCTTGAATGGTTAATACCTAAAAAAAATGAGTCTATTGAATTGTACGCCAAAAGAATGGCAGAAAGGATAAAAGAACCCAATTCGGTTTTAGTGGGCGTTTCTTTTGGTGGTGTAGTAGTGCAAGAAATGGCACAATACCTTACCTTGAAAAACTTGATTATCATCTCTAGTGTAAAATCTAAAAAAGAATTGCCTACCCGTATGAAATTTGCCCGTAAAACGGGTGCTTATAAATTAATCCCTACTCGATTGGTACTGAGTGCAGGTAATCTCACTAAATTTTCGGTAGGGCCGCGATCAAAAAAAAGGCTTCAGTTGTACCAAGAGTTTCTTCATGTTCGCGATAAGAGATACTTAGATTGGGCAATAAAAAATATGGTAAAATGGCAACGCGAAGAGCCGATGGAAGAAGTCGTGCATATTCACGGAGACAGCGATGTGGTCTTTCCTATTAAGAATATTGACGATTGTGTTAAACTAGAGGGCGGGACCCACATTATGCTCTTAAATAAAGGAAAGCTGGTTTCAGAAAAATTAATTGAAATAATTTCTACCTAAAACCACGTTAATTTCTTTAAAAAGGGTATATTAATAGGTACATTTAAAAAAAATAAGTTATGAGTTTTTTATCTAAAGTAGGGTTGGGTGCTATTTTATTTGTAATTAGTGGTTTGTCTATCAACGCAGTACAAGATCACTCGACTGATGAAGCGGAACAAAGCCCGCAAGTCAATGAAAAAATGCAAGAGAGTTTAGTAAACGACTACAACGTATATGCGCTTCCAATTCCTGAAACTATGGATTTTGCAGGAGAACCTGTTCCTTTAAATGAGCCCGACATACGAGAGCGATTTGACCGGGAGTTGTTAGTAAACACGTATTGGCAATCCAATGGGCTGTTAATAATAAAACGGGCCAATAAATATTTTCCTATTATTGAACCGATGCTTGAAAAATATGGTCTACCCGATGATTTTAAATACCTAGCAGTAGCTGAAAGTGGTTTAATGAACAATAGTTCTCCAGCTGGCGCTGCTGGCTTTTGGCATTTTTTAAGCAGTACAGGGCGTGAATATGGCTTAGAGATCAATGAATATGTGGATGAAAGATATAACCTAGAATTAGCTACTAAAGTTGCGGCAGAGTACCTTAAAAAGTCAAAAGAACGCTTTGGAAGTTGGACTTTGGCAGCTGCGGCATACAATGCAGGGAATTACGGTGTAAGTAAACAAATAGACCGTCAAAAAGCTGAAAATGATTATTACGATGTACTTTTAAATGATGAAACGAGCCGTTATGTGTTTAGAATCTTGGCTTTTAAAGAAATACTTTCCAACCCTAAGAAATACGGTTTCAACTTTAGAGAACAAGATTTATATCATACAGTACCAACTTATAAAGTAAAAGTAGATACAGCGGTAACTGATTTTCCAGATTTTGCTGATAAGTTTGGTATTAGCTACAAAGTATTGAAAATACATAACCCTTGGTTGCGTGAAACTTACCTTAAAAACGCCTCAGGTAAAGAGTATTTTATTGAAATACCTAAAGAAGGATATTATAATAAATCTGCAAAGTAAGGTTGTAGCTACTATTAAAAAGACAAAGACCGGTACTTAATAAGTAACCGGTCTTTTTAACTTTGGTTAGTTTATCCTGTTACGGATTGTCTTTTGCTACAATATCGCTTTGGTTGTTTCCATCAAAACTTTTGATTAATGAAATACCATTGTGAAATGAATCATAATTCATCTCAAATGAAACCTCATAGGCTTCGTTATATGGATGTAACACTCCGCGTCTTACATCAATTATTGTTTTATCTGAATCTATAAAGAAAGACGTAGGAAACCCTAAACTATGCTTCATAGTTTCCACTATATGGTCGTGGGTGTTTTCTGTTTCATCTACGTAAACAATTGTTATTTTATTGCTGTAATCACTAGCTTTCTTTTTCACCTTTTTCTTAGAATCCCAGAAAAGCACAACGAAATCAATTTCTTTGTAGTTTTCATCTACAATTTTGTTTAAAGCTGGAATTTCACCTACTCCAGGCGTACACCAAGAGGCGTAGGTTATTAAAAAAACAGGTTTTTCAAAATCGTAGAAATTTATCTTTTTACCAGAAGTTTTACGAACATCAAAGTTGTCAAGACGGCTGCCGTTAACTACGTTGTTTATCAGTGAGTCGAACAAGAAGTCTGCACGCTCATAGTTTTGGTCCATATAAGCCTGCTTCGATTGGGTTTTATATTTTTTAATATTTTTTCCAATCGCTTGAGAGAATAGGTTTTGGTGCTCAACCTCTTGAGAGAGCCCTGTAAATGAAACCAATAAGAATAGAAGAAGTAGTTTTCTACCCATAAGCGTTTATAATGATTAACGCATCAAAGGTATAAAGGTGTTAAGAGAAAACAGCATTTTTTCGATTAAGCCAGAAGTATAATCGTTAAAACGCAAATATTTGTAAGAGTGTACGTGTATACACGTATGCTAATGTAAGAATTTAACGCCTTCCGCCGTGACGGCCACCACCAAAATGTTGTCTAGGTTGTCCAGCTTTTTTCATTTGCTGTTTCATCATCTTTAGTTGGTCGTCTAGCATATTGTGTTTGTCAAGTGCTTTTGCTTCTTTCATTAGGGTTTGAGCTTCCCGTTTACGGTTTTTTGTCATTGCAATACCGGCAAGGTTTAATTTTGCCATTGCCATATCAGCACTCATGTTTAACCCTAAACTAACAGCTTTTTTAAAATACTTCTCAGCTTCGTTCATATTGGTTTGCGATACCATCAAGCCGTTTAAATAGTAATAATACCCTTGTTGCTTTTGAACTAAAGAAGCTTCAGGGTTTTTAATCTTGTCCAACCATTTTTTTGCTCCTGGAAAATCTTGTTTTCTTAATCGTAAAAAGGCAAGTAGTATAATTTCGTTTTTAAAGTATAGAAAGATGAATATTAATGAAAGGAATATCAACATAATTCCATTTCCAATATTATTTTCGAAAAATTGCCAAACTGCGGCCGCAATAACGAGCACAGCCAATACTATTTTTATATTTTTGTTGAACATGTAAAGTCTATTTTTATAGGGTTGGCAAAGGTAATAAAAACAAATAAATATTTTTTTAATTTTCCATTTGGAAAGCTAAAAAATGATTGTATATTTGCACCCGACTTTTAACAGAGGTCTTATTTAAAATTTTTCAGAAGAAGTATAACCTAAGTTACAATGAAAAGAACATTTCAGCCATCAAAGAGAAAAAGAAGAAATAAACACGGTTTTAGAGAGCGTATGGCTTCAGTAAACGGTAGAAAAGTTTTAGCTGCCCGCAGAGCTAAGGGTAGAAAGAAACTATCTGTGTCTTCTGAAACACGTCACAAAAAATAATGTTTATATCTTATAAATAATAAAGGTGTTGTTTTTATACAACGCCTTTTTTTATACCCTAATGCTTCGTAATTTTACATACCAGATAAAAACTTCCTTTAAACATGCCTAAAAACGAAAACTTAAAATCCATTTTGATTATTGGCTCTGGTCCTATAGTTATAGGTCAGGCGTGCGAATTTGATTATTCAGGTTCACAATCATTACGTTCACTCCGCGAAGACGGTATTGAAACCATACTTATTAACAGCAACCCGGCGACTATTATGACCGATCCTGCCATGGCAGATCACGTATACTTATTGCCGCTTACCACAAAATCTTTAATCAAGATTTTAAAGGAACACCCTCAGATTGATGCTGTTTTACCAACTATGGGTGGACAAACAGCCTTAAACCTTTGTATTGAAGCTGATGAAAAAGGAATTTGGGAAGACTTTGGCGTAAAACTTATTGGTGTTGATATTGATGCCATCAATATTACTGAAGATCGTGAAGAATTTAAACAGTTAATGGGACGTATTGGTGTTCCTGTAGCACCTGCAAAAACAGCAAAATCTGTTCTTCAAGGAAAAGAGATTGCTCAAGAATTTGGATTACCATTGCTTATACGTGCTTCCTTTACTTTGGGTGGAGCGGGAGCAGCTTTTGTCGAAACAGAAGATGAATTTGAAGAAGCGCTTTCACATGGTTTAGAAGTTTCACCTATTCACGAAGTGCTTATCGATAAGGCTTTGCAAGGCTGGAAAGAATATGAATTAGAGTTGTTACGTGACAAAAACAATAATGTTGTTATTATTTGTACCGTTGAAAATATGGATCCAATGGGTATCCATACGGGAGATTCCATTACCGTAGCACCAGCTATGACCTTAAGCGACTCTGCTTTTCAACGTATGCGCGATATGGCTATTAAAATGATGCGAAACATCGGTGATTTCGCAGGTGGTTGTAATGTGCAGTTTGCTGTAAGCCCTGATGAGAAAGAAGATATTATAGCAATTGAAATTAATCCACGTGTATCTCGGTCGTCTGCATTAGCTTCTAAAGCAACGGGATATCCAATTGCTAAAATAGCAGCGAAATTAGCATTAGGTTATACCCTTGATGAATTGGATAACCAAATTACGAAAACCACTTCAGCTTTATTTGAACCAACCTTGGACTACGTAATCGTAAAAATTCCACGTTGGAACTTCGATAAGTTTGAAGGCTCTAACCGTATTCTAGGGCCACAGATGAAATCGGTAGGAGAGGTGATGGGTATTGGTCGTTCGTTCCAAGAAGCACTTCACAAAGCCACGCAATCGCTTGAGATTAAAAGAAATGGTTTAGGTGCCGACGGAAAAAGCTACACCGACTACGACCAAATAATGGACAAGCTTAAACACGCTAGTTGGGATCGGGTATTCGTGATTTATGATGCAATACAATTAGGCATTCCATTAAGTCGTATTCACGAAATCACAAAAATTGATATGTGGTACCTAAAGCAGTACGAAGAATTGTACTTGCTTGAAAAAGAAATTTCAGAACATACATTAGATACCCTTCCAAGGGAATTGCTATTAGAAGCCAAACAGAAAGGCTACGGTGATCGCCAGATTGCCCATATGTTGAAGTGTTTAGAAAGCGAAGTTTATAAAAAGCGTGAGGAGCTTAAGATTCAACGTGTATATAAATTAGTGGATACGTGTGCAGCCGAATTTGAAGCAAAAACACCTTATTATTACTCAACTTTTGAGAACGAAGTAGAAACTGCAGATGGTAACCGCCACGTTGAGAATGACAGTAAAGTTTCAGATAAAAAGAAAATCATTGTTTTAGGTTCTGGTCCAAACCGTATTGGGCAAGGAATTGAATTCGATTACTGTTGTGTGCACGGCGTATTAGCTGCTGCCGAATGTGGTTACGAAACCATTATGATTAACTGTAATCCTGAAACAGTATCAACCGATTTTGATATCGCAGACAAACTGTATTTCGAGCCGGTATTCTGGGAACATATTTACGATATCATCCGTCACGAAAAGCCGGAAGGTGTTATTGTTCAGTTAGGTGGTCAAACCGCTTTAAAATTAGCTGAAAAACTAGAGCGCTACGGAATTAAAATTATGGGAACTAGCTTCGAGGCTTTAGATTTAGCTGAAGACAGAGGAAGTTTCTCAACTATTTTGAAAGAAAATGATATTCCTTATCCAGAATTCGGAACTGCTGAAACCACTCAAGAAGCTTTAGAATTAGCAGATCAATTAGACTTCCCATTATTGATTCGTCCTTCCTACGTATTAGGAGGTCAGGGAATGAAGATTGTAATCAACAAAGAAGAACTAGAAGAGCACGTTGTAGATTTACTTCGGAAAATACCAAACAACAAACTCTTGTTAGACCACTATTTAGATGGTGCTATCGAAGCGGAAGCCGATGCCATTTGCGACGGTGAGGAAGTTTATATTATGGGTATAATGGAACACATTGAACCTTGTGGAATACACAGTGGTGATTCTAATGCCTTGCTACCACCTTTTAACTTAGGAGATTTGGTAATTCAGCAAATAAAAGATCATACCAAGAAAATTGCTTTAGCTCTTAATACAGTTGGATTAATTAATATCCAATTTGCAATAAAAGATGATAAAGTATTTATAATTGAAGCGAATCCTAGAGCATCCCGTACGGTTCCATTTATCGCAAAAGCATATAAAGAGCCGTATGTAAATTATGCAACCAAAGTGATGTTGGGCGAAAAGAAGCTTTCAGATTTTGACTTTAACCCACAACTTGATGGTTATGCCATTAAACAACCGGTGTTCAGCTTTAATAAATTTCCGAATGTAAATAAACAACTAGGGCCAGAGATGAAAAGTACTGGAGAAAGTATCTTGTTTATTGATAGCTTAAAAGACGACGAATTCTACGAATTATATTCTAGAAGAAAAATGTATTTAACTAGGTAACTGAAATTTATTGTTAATAGTTATAGTTTTATACGTATCTTACTGAAATATAAACCTTTAATTTTAGTAGGATGAAAAATTTTAGTCTATTTATTGCTGTGTTTTTAGGTGTGTGGTCCTTGACTGCTCAACAAACTTTTGAAATTATATGGGAGCAAGGTGTTAATGGTGAAGATGCGAGTTTAACCATTGAAACGGGTGACACTGTACGTTGGATTTGGGGTAATGCTAGTCCTCATAGTGTGACAAGTTTAGAAGGTAGCCAAGAAGATTTTGATAGTACCGTAATTACAGGTGAGGGGACGGAATTCGAGTTTACTTTTACCCAAGAAGGAACCAACGATTACCAGTGTGATGTGCACCCAGGTAGTATGTTTGGAACTATTACAGTAATGGACGAACTCTCTGTGGACGATAAATTTGCTGAAAATGTAAAGGTATATCCCAATCCAGTTGAGAATGAAGTGAACTTATTTTCGCTTTATCCTTTAGATTCATACAAAATTGTCACAATTTCAGGTCAAGAAATCAAAAAGGGAGTTGCCACCGGAAATTTTACAGAGATAAAAATGGGTGACTTAAAAGCAGGTATTTATTTTATTACTATAACTTCAAATGATTTGAAAGCCACGGTAAAACTGGTTAAAAATTAAATTATTACGAAGGACTATACGATACAATTACATTTTGATCATCCAACTCTTTTAAGTGTTTCTCTACTTTAAATTCAGAAGCTTTAAAGTCGTTTTGTCTATTCTTTTTAATTTTTAAACGATGTGCACTTTTTAAAAAACGTCTAATTTCCAATTTTGAGTCTAAAATTAAACCAGGAACTTTTACGTTGTTGCCATCGTCATCCTTGGCAACCATTGTAAAGTACGACGAATTACAGTGTTTCTTAACCCCTGTATGGATGTTTTCAGCTTCTACACGAATGCCAATTATCATAGATGTTTTTCCTACGTAATTAACCGAAGCTTTCATGGTGACTAATTCGCCTACTTCAATAGGTTTTAAAAAATTCACCGTATCAACCGAAGCTGTAACACAATAGTTTTTACTGTGTTTAGAAGCACAAGCAAAAGCAATTTGGTCCATAAGCGATAAAATGTAGCCACCGTGTATTTTTCCACTGAAATTGGTATGCGAAGGCAGCATAAGTTCAGAAATGGTTACTTGCGATTCTTCTATATGTTTATGGATTTCAGTCATTTAATTTCTATTAAAATGAGGAGAGTTTTCTTCGGAAACATCAGTTATAAAATACTTGGTATCCCCCCAAAAGAAAAAAGTATCGTAGCGCTCTACGTATGTTAATTTTACATAACGGCCTTGATATTCTTTGAGTTTTTCAATTACGTCTGCTTCTTTATCCATTACTGAAAAAGAAAATATCTGCGCTCCGCTTATGCCTTGACTTATTTCGCCTTCCCAAGTTTTTACAATAACACCTTTGTGGCTAAATTTTATAAGCTCGCCAGCCCGGGTTCCTTCGCTAAAAGTCACAAAATAGACAAAGGCAAAATACATAAGGTATAGTGCCGATAGGCTTCCTAAAATGATAAAGAGTATTTTTTTCATATTTATTTCCTATTAAGGAATGGGCTAATTTACATTTATTTCCTCGTCATCTGCTTCCTCAGAACGCTTTAATAATTTACTGTCAATGGTTTTACTGGCTTTTGCACCTAATTTTTTCAGTTTCTCTACACGACGGATGAGATTTCCTTTTCCAGTCAGTTTTTTCATGGCACTTTCATAGCTGTTCTGTACGGTGCCTATTTGTTTGCCCACCTTAATAAGCTCGTCTGTTAAATTTGTGAACGAATCGTACAAGGCGCCCGCTTGTTTGGCAATGTCCAGGGCATTTTGTTTTTGACGGTCGTTTTGCCATAAATTATCTACCAAGCGTAAAGCAGCCAATAAGGTTGCTGGGGTTACGATAATTACTTGTTTGTCGAAAGCTTGTTCGTATAAATTAGGTTCATGTGCCGAGGCAATGGCAAATGCCGGTTCAATTGGGATAAACATAAACACCGTGTCTGGGCTTTCATCGATCAAATACTGATAATTTTTAGCGCTTAATTGTTCCACATGTCGCTTTATGGAAGCAATATGTTGTTTTAAATGTACTTGTTTTTGTTCTTCATCTTCTTCGGAAACGAAACGTTCAAAGTGCGTTAACGATACTTTACTGTCAATAATCATCTTTTTTCCGTCGGGTAAATGAATCATTACATCGGTTTGCAATCGTTTTCCTTCAGTAGTGGTGTGGCTGTCCTGCACAGTATATTCTCGGTTTTTTTCGAGTCCAGATTTTTCCAGGATTCGAGTTAAAATCAATTCGCCCCAATTACCTTGCATTTTACTATCGCCTTTAAGAGCCTTGGTGAGATTATCGGCATCCTTGCTCATTTGTTGGTTGAGCTCAGAAAGGTTTTTAATTTGCTCTTTTAATTCACTGTGGCGGCCAACGTTTTCTTTATTGGTGTCTTCTACTCGTTTTTCAAAAAACTTAATTTTTTCCTGAAGCGGGTTTAACAAAACCTCTAAGCTTTCTTTATTTTGTTCTTTGAACTTTGTAGACTTTTCTTCTAAAATCTTATTGGCGAGGTTTTCAAATTCTTTGGTAAATTTTTCCTGTAATTTTTCAACTTCAGCTTTTTGTTCCCTGTTTTTTTCTTGTAGACTATCGTATTCGGCACCGGTACGAACCAATTGATTATTTAGTGCTTCTTTTTCACTTCTTATAGTTTCCCGTTCGGCTTCAACCGTGCCAATACGCTCTTGCAATTTTTCTTCTTGATTTAATAATTGATTAATGCGTTCTTCCAGTTTACCGGTTTCAGATTTAAGTTTTAACCGTGCAAAAAGATTGCCCAAAAAGGCACCGATTAAGATACAGACAGCGGCGAGAAGTAAGAAAAGTAAGGTTTCGTTCATTGAAAATTAACCTAAATAGGTGTTTTTGTTGAATTAATAAATATAGATTTTCATCAATATCGTAAAGATACTAAATTGAAAATTACAGCATAAAAATAAAATAGAGACTTATTAAAATCTTACTTTTTAATACTAAACCGTCCTGTTGTTTTATCAAAATCAATGGTGTCCTTCGGAAAAAGAACGTCAAAATGCCCCGCTTCAATTAAATTACAAGGCGTATCAAAGTAATTGGCTTTATCTGTCATGACCATCATTTTGTTACTTAACTGAATGGCTAAATCTATTTCGTGTGTAGAAAAGAGAATTGTTTTTTTGTTTTCTGAAGCGAGTTTCTTCAATAACTTTAAAATATACGCACGATGGTATAAATCGAGATGGGTTGTGGGCTCATCCAATATAATGATGGGTGTATCCTGTGCCAACGCTCTAGCAATTGCTACACGTTGCATTTGTCCGTCGCTTAGCTCAAAACACTTTCTATGAGCTAATTCCTGAGTTTCGGTGGCTTGAAGCGCTTTGTTTACTGCCACTTTATCTTTTTCGCTTAATGTGCCCATCCAACTCGTGTAGGGTTGTCTTCCTAAAGAAATCAATTCTAAAACAGTTAGGTTTTTAGAAGCGGGCGGCTCGGTTAAAACGACGCTTATTTGGTTGGCCAGTTCTAAGGTTGAATAGGCTTGCAAGGGTTTTTCTTTAACTAAAATGTTTCCTGAAAGCTTGCGTTGCATGCCGGCTAACGTTCTTAATAATGTGGATTTACCAATTCCGTTGGCACCAACTAAACCAATAAGCTCCCCTTCAAAAAAACTAAAATTAATGTGTTTTGAAATGGATATCTCCTTTTTCTTACTGAAATAACCTACACTTAAATCCTGTACCTGCAACGTGATATGTTTTGTTTCCGAAGTCATTAAAACAATAATTTACGTTTTCTAACCAATAACCAAATTACTACTGGTGCTCCAACAAGAGAAGTAATAGCATTGATGGGTAAGGTGTATTCACTAAATGGAAGTTGCGCAATGGTATCGCAAAGCAACATCAATACACTGCCACAAACCAATACCGCTGGAATCAATACCAAATGATTGGACGTTTTAAAAAATTGCCTTGTAATATGAGGTACTGCCAAACCCACAAAAGCTATTGGCCCTGCGAAAGCTGTTATGCTCCCTGCTAAAATACTGGTTGCCAGTATAATCAATAGTGTGGTGCGTTTAATGTGCAAGCCCATGCTTTTTGCATAATTTTCGCCTAAAAGAAGCCCATTTAATGATTTACTGCTTACAAAAGCAATTAAAATTCCTAAAATGGTACAACAGCTTAATAGCAATATACCTTCCCAAGACTGATTGCCTAAGCTACCAAAGCTCCAAAAAATGTATTGTTGTAGTTTTTCAGCATTACTGAAATAGGACAGAACAGCCACTACTGCTGCTGTAACACTGCCAAACATCAATCCTATGATTAATATCGCCATGGTGTCTTTTACACGAAACGTTACCATTAGGACGGCTAAAAGCACTAAAAAACTACCGAGTGCCGATGCAATAACCAAACTCCATTCGCTTACCAAGGCAGTTCCTAGAAAACCTCCAAAAGCTCCAGCGCCTAAAATTAAAAGCGCCACCCCTAAACTTGCTCCGCTGCTCAATCCCAATACAAATGGGCCAGCTAAGGGGTTTCTAAATAAGGTTTGCATTAACAATCCTGAAACAGCGAGTCCGCCACCAGCTAAAATTGCAGTAATGGCCTTTGGTAAGCGGTAATCGATAATAATGTAGTTCCAAGTTTCTTTTGAAGCGTTGCCGCCAAAAAACCCTTTAATTACTTCATCAAGAGGGATGGAAACAGAGCCTAAACTTATATTCAATAAAAAAACTGCAAACAAAGAAAAGCAGAGTACTATAAAATAAGCACGGTATGTTTGGACAGTCTGCATCTTTTACTTCAATTTACTAAAAAAGTATAATTCGTGTTCTGGCAGCACTTCTGGATGCAAGATTTTGATGATGTCTTTCAACACAATATCGGGTCGGTTAGGGGCAAGTTCGTAATAGACTACGCCGCCTGTTTCACCAACCAATGTAGTATTGGTGTAGATGTCATTATTTTGATAGGCTAAAAACTCTGTATACACCGAGTGGGCATCTTTCAATTGTTGTTTGCTTGAAAATTGTCCGGGACCAATCCAAAAATCGGCGCTTTTTCCTTTTTCCAGAACGGCTTCTAAATTTAAAGAAAGACTACCCGTGCCTTTGGTATCTTCCCATAAATATGTTCCGTTGGCATCTTTTATAAATTGGGCAGCCCAACTTTCACCATTTGGCAAATACCAGACATCTTTGTACATAGCACCGCTTAAAACAGTTGGTGAGACGGAAACCGCAGCAGCTTTTTTCTTAGCCGAAAGATATTCAGTTTCAATTTCCCTAAAAATACTATCGGCTTTTTGTTCTTTATTGAATAGAACACCAAAAAACTTAATCCACTCTGCTTTTCCTAAAGGTGACTTTTCAGTCCAATCGGAGTTATAAAAAACCGGAATTCCAGTTTTCTGTATGGTTGAAACCGTTTTATTATTTCCTTCTACGGCAAAAGTTACTACCAAATCTGGGTTTAGGTCGATCAGTACTTCGGTATTAATGGATTCGTTTTTCCCCAGTTCTTGAATTTTGCCTTTATCAATTTGAGTTCTTGTTTCTTCAGAAGAAATATATGAGAGGTTTGGAAACCCAACCAACGAATTTGTTTCGCCTAACATCTCTAACGAAGGAATATGTGTTGTTGAGGTTACAACAATGTTTTTTATAGGAACTTCAACAACGGCGTCAAACGTTACATCTTCCGGAAGTGATCCTTGTTCTTCAATCAAAGCATATTTGAACTCAATATCGGTATCAGGCCACGGTTCTTTTAAGGTAATTACTTTATAACCGTCGTACACATTGATTGTAAAGCCTTTTGCATAGTTGACTTCAACTTGCTTTTCATTTTCATTTATAGATGCTTTATCTGTTTCTTTATCGGTAGACTGCTTATTCTCTTTACAAGAAAAAAGAAGAAACAAGACGGAGGTAAGTAAGACGATTTTTTGCATATCCAAAAATAAAGGTTTTTGTTTGGGTGGTGCAACGAAAATAAAATCTTATTTTTGCCCTGAATTTTGGTGAGTATTTTCAACAACGATTGAAAATTCTCTTAAAAAGGGAATTCGGTTATAATCCGAAGCTGTTCCCGCAACTGTACGCCATCTCAAAACTATTGAGATTATGAAAACTTCACCACTGTGCTTTTTAATCGCACGGGAAGGTTCATATAAAAGGTAAGCCAGGAGACCTGCCAACATTCAACCAATTGTCAAACTTTCGGGATAAAGGTTTGGGAAGACTAATTACAACTGCAAAAGCAGCTTTTAATAACTCTTCTTTCTTTTTCCGTTTTAACCTTTTAAAATGAAAAAACATGTACTTGTGGCGTTATGCCTTGGTGCGAGCGTCGTATCGCTGGCCCAAAACAAAAGTCCGGAGAAACTGGATACAGTAAACTTAGACACCAAAACACCAATTGCCAGAAAAAACAGTGGAAAAACAGTTGTTACCATTACTGAAGAAACCCTTGAAAACAATTCAGGACAATCTGTTGCCGATGTGCTGAACACCGTTTCGGGTATCGAAATTAATGGTGCTCGAAGCAATGATGGTCAAAACCTTAATTATTACGTGAGGGGAGGGAGAAACCGTCAAGTGGTCATTATGGTAGATGGCGTACAATTGAACGACCCGTCGCAAATTGCTAATGATTACGATTTGCGATTGATTCCGGCTACTTCCGTTGAGAAAATTGAAATTTTAAAAGGGGCTTCGAGCGTTTTATATGGTTCTGGAGCTGCAACTGCCGTAATTAGCATCACAACAAAAAAAGCTTCGAAAGAACCTATCGCTGCTACAATAAGTTCCACCTTGGGCACAAATAGACCAACTGAAAGTGATAAAAACACAAGTCTTCAGTCTTTTACAAGCCACGCAAGTGTAAATGGAACTTTGAACAAATTTTTCTACAATACGAGTTTTAGCAATCGATATACAGACGGACTATCGGCTATTGCAGCACCAGAAGGTGAGGACTTGTTTGAAAGCGATGTTTTTAACCGTTACGACGGACGCATAAATTTAGGGTACCATATTTCTGAAAACATTACAGTGAGTCAATTTTTGAGTTTTGACAAATTCAAAGCAGGTTTTGATGATTTTGATTTTACAGATGCCGAGTTCCAATCTATTAGCGAACAATTAAAAACCGGTGGCCATTTTGAGTGGAAATATAAAAACGGAACCTATGTTTTTAACGATAGCTATACGTGGATAGAAAGAGAAATAGCGTCCGGGTTTCCTTCAAAATATGACTCAAACTCGTATACTTTTGATAATTATTTAAACCACCGTTTTACCAATCAGTTGCAAGTTGTGGTGGGCTTGAATGGAAATTTCAGTAGCTTTAATTCGTTCTCAATTCCTTTTGGGGAAACTGACTTTAGTCAAGATGTAGATGAAGACACTGCAAAATTTAATATTATAGATCCTTATGTGAATGCTGTATATATTTCAGATTTTGGTCTAACTGTCAATGCGGGCGCCCGGTTAAATATCCACAGTGTTTATGATACTCATTTAGTGTATAATGTAAACCCTTCGTACGCTTTCGATTTCGCAAACAACACTTTAAAAGTATTGGGCTCTTACAGCACTGCCTACATTACTCCATCCTTATTTCAACTGTATGATCCACTTTACGGAAATGAAGAACTCACACCTGAAGAAAATAGAACTATTGAAGGTGGTTTGGAGTTTTCATCGGAAGAAGATTTCCGCGTAAGTGCCTTATATTTCAATAGAGAAGAAGAAAATTATGTGGATTTTGTGACCATCGACCCAGACCTTTTTATTTCACAGTACTTGAATATTGATGAAACATTTACCACAAGTGGTGTTGAAGTTGAAGTTTATAAAAAGTTTGGTGACAAGGTAACTTTTCAAGCAAATTACACCAATACTCAAGCAGATGAACGTTTTGCATTACGTATTCCTGAGCATAAACTAAATGCTTCAATTGGTTATTCTATAAGTAAGGGTGTTTTTGTCGGGGTAGATTATCAATATGTAAGCGAACGTGAGGATAACTTTTTTAACCCAGACACTTTTATGAACGAAATCGTTACGTTAGAGAGTTATGGGATTTTAAACTTTAAAATCAACGGACAAGTAACCAAAAACCTAAAACTTTTTGCAGGTGTGAGCAATATTTTTGATGAAGAATATGAAGAATTATACCGTTACCAAACACGCGGAAGGAATATCCACACAGGGTTTACTTTGAATCTATAATTTTTTTAGTGTTATTAGTGTTAAGCGAAGCGCCGAGTTTTTAAGTTTAAAAAAATCGGCGCTTTATATTTTAATGTTCTGCCAACATAATTTGATACAAAGGCGAGTTAGCTTTGCTTTCAGAAATTTCTTCTGAGTCGCTAAAAAAGTTTCGTGAAGCAGGTTTAGGAAAGCCAGAGACTATTTCGGAAAGGGCAGTTGCCAGAAAAGGTTCATTCACATCGCCTAACGTGCCTAAATAGGCATAGTCTTCATCTATGGCAATATCTGGGGTCAACCCATCTACATAATCCGTATTTCCTGAAGCGTTGGCAGTTTTAAATACCAACGGCAGCATAGCGTATGTATGGCTTGGGTTTGCTTCACTACGTCTAAAGCCTGGTGCTGGAGCATCATACAATAAAAAGGAAGCTTGAAATTTTCCAGTTGTATTTTGTCCAATCTGCACTACATTTATATAAGGGTTTAGCCCATTAATGACCAACTCGCTAGCTGAAGCGGTTCGTCCGGTCGTTAAAACATAAACATTGGTCAATTGTAAGCTATTTATGGCAGATCCATCACTTATACTAGAATCAAACAATCCATTTTCGGAATATTCTTCTTGTCGGTCTGGATTCCATTGTTCAGTATAAAAAAGCTCCCCATTAAACTGCCCAGTTATCATACTTGCTAAATCTACTGAGGTTTCTACAGCGCCACCCCCATTGTAGCGAAGGTCTAACACCAAGTCTGTTACACCATCTGCTTGCAAGGATGCAAACGCAGCGTTTAGTTCATTGTCAAAATCCCTCGTAAAAGAATTGTACATTATATACCCTATTTTTTGCCCCTGTACATCAAGGGTTTTTGCAATGTAAACCGGGTTTTCTGTGTATTGTTGCTTGGCAAGAGAAGCCGTCTCACCTGTTGAGGTTATGCTAGTACCATTAAAAGTAGCTAAACCAATGGTATAAGTATCTTGTGACAATAGCTCATTAAAGTTGTTTTCGGTAAGTTGTTGACCATCAATCGAGTTAAAAATATCACCTCGTTGTAATCCTTCTGTTTCGGCATCGGTATTAGGTAAGACATAACGAACATACCCAAATACATTACCACTACCATCGGGGTATAATACCAGTCCAAATTCCATTCCGTTGCTTTTGGAAACTCCAGACAACTCATTTTCCAATTCTATATAATCATCTACCAGAATACTGAAACGGTCTTGTGGTACCGTTAAAAAATCGAATAGGCTTTCAGGCGAGTCGTAACTGCTTAAAAAGTTGTTCAGTTCTTGATCATCGGCAAAGGCATCGTCGGCAAGTTCAGGTCTATCGGCTTTGTATAGATAGAAAAAATTTAGGCCGCGATAAATGAAGTTTTGAATTTCTAAATCTGAAGCGGTTCGGGGGTTGTCATCGGTATCTTCAAAACAAGATGTTGTTAGTCCTGCGCAAAAAATTAAAAGTAAAAGTATGCTCTTTTTCAAGGTGTTGGGGTTTAAAAGTTTAGTCTCATAACCTTAAAATACTTACAATATTGCATTTTATAAAATGGTTTAGAGCCGAAAAAAGATTAATTTAAAACCCAAATATACTATAAGTTGGTCTTTTTAAGCCTAAATTATCACTTCTGAAAAAAGAATGTAACAAAAGTTAATGTAGCTCGTCGTAATTATAGAGAGCCATAAAACAGCTTTTTACAACCACCAAAAAATGAAACAAAAAGAATTTATAGCAACCGTGCTTCCTTTTAAGGATAAGTTGTACCGTCTTGCAAAACGAATTCTTGTTTCTGGAGATGAAGCTGAAGATGCCGTACAGGAAGTGTATTTGAAATTATGGAAAGGAAGAAATAAAATTTCAACCTATAAAAACCCGGAAGCTTTTGCCGTGACCATGACAAAAAATTATTGTTTGGACCGGTTAAAATCAAAACAGGCTTCTAATTTGAAAATTGTGCACAGCAATTATAAAACTTCAGAAAATGTAGAAAAGAAAATTGAAGCGAATGATGGTGTACAATTGGTTTTTAAAATAATGGAAACCTTGCCAGAACAACAACGCATTATATTACAATTGCGAGATGTAGAACAATTTGAATTTTCAGAAATCGCAAAAATGCTAGACAGTAATGAAACCGCAGTACGCGTAAACTTATCTAGAGCCCGAAAAGCTGTTAGAGAACAATTGATAAAAAAACACAATTATGGAGTTAGCTAAAATAGAAAAATTACTGGATGCCTATTTTGAAGGCAACACCAGTCTTGCTGAAGAAGCTACTTTGCGAGCCTATTTTGCTCAAGATACAGTAGCGCCCCATTTAGCTATGTATCAACCAATGTTTGCTGGTTTAACAGCCGCTAAACAAGAAACATCAGCTAAAGAAGTAAAACTACCAAAACAAAAACAATTGCATAAAAAATGGTGGTATGGTATAGCAGCATCTGTTGTAGTTGCTATTGGCGTTGCAGGATTTGTTTTTTCTGAACCTAAATTAACGCAAGAAGAACAAGAAGCTTTGGTCGCTTTTCAAAAAACAAGGGAAGCGATGCAGCTAATGTCTAAAAACTTTAATGAAGGAGCCGAAGAGCTCACACATATTTCAACTTTTACACTAACCAAAAACAAAATTTTAAAATAATCTATAATTAAACACTTATGAAAAAGTCACTAATTTTAATCGCTTTATTGGTAGCACCCTTTCTTGCATCAGCACAAAATGCTTTCGATGTATTTGAAGATCAAAAAGACGTAACCTCTTTTGTAGCTACTAAAAACATGTTCAAACTCCTTAGTAAAATGGATTTTGACTCAAATGACCCCGAAGTAAAAGAATATTTAGAGCTGGTAAATAACCTAGATAACATCAAAATATTTACAACCGATAATATTTCAGTAGCTTCAAAAATGAACGATGCGGTTTCAAAATACGTTTCCGGATCCTCTTCACTTTCTGAATTAATGCGGGTAAAAGATGATGGTAAAAACATTAAATTTTATTCAAAAGAAGGGAAAGACACAAATCACGTTAGCGAATTGTTGATGCACCTTACTGGAGACCTTGACGGAAAAGAACGTACCGTAATTATGAGCATTACCGGGAATATAGATCTTAAAAAAGTATCAAAACTTACAAAAGACCTTAATGTACCGGGTACCGAAGAACTGAAGAATATTGACAAGAAAAAACAATAACCATGACACTTACACGATATATTTTAGCCGCTACATTAGCAAGTCTTGCCTTGTTTTCCTGTAACAATTCTAAATCTTTACAACAGTATTTGGTAGATAAACAAGATGATGATAAGTTTTTAAAAGTAGACTTGGCAACCAGCTTACTGCAAAGTGAAGACAGTGATTTTACACAGGAAGAAAAAGAAGTTTTAGAGAGTGTAAAAAAGATAAATGTGGTTGCTTTCCCTTTAAAAGGTGAAAATAGAACTGATTATCAAACCGAAAAGGATAAAGTAAAGTCAATCCTTGCTGAAGAAAAGTATAAAACCTTACTTAAAATGGGGTCTAACAACCGAGGCGCTACTTTAAAATACACTGGCGAAGAAGACGCTATTGATGAATTGATTGTTTTTGCCAGTGACGAAGAAAAAGGTTTTGCCGTATTCAGGTTATTAGGTGACAATATGCAACCAGATAAAATGATGAAGTTGATGAACTCTATTGACAAAGGTGATATCAACATCAACCAGTTGAGCGGAATAGGCGATATCCTTAGTATGGGAAGCGATAGTACAGCTGTTAAACAGTAACACTTTATACTATATTTAATAAAAAAAAAGCTTCAGATATTTTCTGAAGCTTTTTTCATGTTAGGTATTTGAAAAATTAAATCCCCGTATAGTTAGACGGCGTAATTACCCGCATTTCTTCTTTAACAGCTTCGGAAACATCTAAGGTTTCAATAAAATCGGCCATCGATTGTTTTGTGATCGCTTCATTTGTTCTAGTTAAGCCTTTCAATGCTTCATATGGGTTTGCATAGCCTTCCCTTCGCAAAATGGTTTGAATGGCTTCGGCTACAACCGCCCAGTTTTTTTCAAGGTCTTCATTAAATTTGGCTTCATTCAGCAATAATTTACCCAAACCTTTTAACGTAGATTGAAAACCAATTAAGGTATGTCCAATCGGCACGCCAATGTTTCGTAACACAGTGCTATCAGTTAAGTCACGTTGCAAACGGCTAATAGGTAATTTAGCTGAAAGATGCTCAAAAATTGCGTTGGCAATACCTAAGTTTCCTTCACTGTTTTCAAAATCGATAGGGTTTACTTTATGTGGCATAGCCGAAGAACCTACTTCACCTTTCTTAATTTTCTGTTTAAAATAATCCATAGAAACGTAACTCCAAATATCACGGTCCAGATCGATTAAAATGTTGTTGATACGTTTTAGGCAATCAAACAAAGCCGCCATATGGTCGTAATGCTCAATTTGCGTGGTAGGGAAGGAGTGGTGCAATCCTAACTTGGATTGTACAAAATTGTGTCCAAAAGCTTTCCAATCTACATCAGGATAAGCAACTTTATGGGCATTGAAATTCCCTGTAGCACCACCAAATTTGGCTGCACTTTTAATATTGTCCAATAAATCGAATTGTTCATCAATACGCGTTACAAACACGTCAATTTCTTTGCCCAAACGGGTAGGGGAAGCCGGCTGACCGTGTGTGCGCGCTAGCATTGGGACGTTTGCCCAGTCTTCAGCCAATTCTTTAAGTTTCTTTTTTACATCCAATAACAAAGGCACATAGACTTCGTTCATGGCTTCTTTTAAAGACAACGGGATAGCTGTATTGTTGATATCTTGAGACGTCAACCCGAAATGGATAAACTCTTTAGATTTTTCCAATCCCAGCGCATCAAACTTTTCTTTTATAAAATACTCAACCGCCTTAACATCGTGGTTGGTCACTTTTTCGGTGTCTTTTATTTTTTGAGCGTCTTCCGTAGAAAAATTAGTGTATAATTTCCGAAGTGCTTCAAACTTTGATGTATCAAAATCGCTTAATTGCGGTAATGGAAGTTCTACCAAAGCGATAAAATACTCCACTTCTACCTGCACTCTGTATTTTATAAGTGCTTCTTCAGAAAAGAAAGGAACGAGATCTTTTGTTTTCGATGCATATCGACCATCTATTGGTGAAATTGCTTGTAATGCGTTGTTAGCCATGGGTTGAAATTTAAAGGTGCAAAGATACTAATTTTTAACACCTAACGGCTCGATTTTCACTTCAGTTTGTAGGTCTTTTTTTCTGAAACGTAACAATCTGCTTAATCGTGTTTTTCCCTCTAGCCTTATACCCAGCGCTGCCTAAGTGAATGTTTTGTTCAATGATTTGTTGTAATTCAGGGTGTATCCATTCAAACTCGGTACCTAAATGAAATAATGCTGTCATCGCACGTGCTTGGCAGGCTATTTTTTTATCGGTTATCAACCAATCGAAACAACACTCGGTCATTGTTTTTTTATGTGTTTCGGTAAACTGTAAGCGTAATTCTTCTTCCTCCTTTTTGTAATATGAAATAGCAATCATTTCACAAATATGTGCCATCGGTCTGAGCGTTTGATCACGGGTTATCGTAGGTAGTTTTTCAAAAAAGAAATCTAAATGAGGTAGTAAAAGCTCTGGTTTCTCTAGATATACAAATTCCAATACCCAAGCGGCTTTGTATGATAGATCATCTTTTGCAGTAAGGCAGTAAGTAAGTAGTTCACCAAATGTTTCAGGATGTGCAATCACCCAATGTGCAGCATCTAACCTGTTTTTTCGGTATGCTTTTGTATAAGATAGTTGTTGTAATAATTCAGAAGAACTCATTAAACAGCCATTTTTTCAATTTCAGTAATCACTTTAGGAACTCCTGTAGATGCTTTTTCAGCAAAAACAGAAACTCGATCTGATGAAGAAATAGATGGATTAGGGTCAACAAAAAAGATAGGTACGTTTTCCAAAGCAAATTGAAGCAACCCGGCGGCAGGATATACTTGCATAGACGTACCAACGATAATTAAAACATCAGCTTCTGTTACATAATGCATTGCTTCATCCATCATCGGGACCATTTCACCAAACCAAACTACGTGCGGACGCAATTGATGGTTTTCACCACAACAATCACCAAGGTTGAGGTCTTTTTTCCACTCTAGAACAGTGGTTTCATTGCCTGTACTACGCACTTTTAGCAATTCGCCGTGCAAGTGAACAACGTTTGTACTTCCTGCCCGTTCGTGTAGGTCATCGACATTTTGGGTGATGATGGTTACGTCATGATTTTGTTCTAATTCAACTAAGGCCTTGTGGGCTGCATTGGGCTGAACCTCCAGTAATTGTTTACGCCGTTTGTTATAAAAGTCTAGTACCAATCCTGGGTCTTTAGCAAAACCTTGAGGCGAAGCCACCTCCATAATATCGTGATTTTCCCAAAGGCCATCGCTATCTCTAAAGGTATTTATTCCACTTTCTGCACTTACTCCGGCACCAGTTAAGACTACAATATTCATTAATCTATTTTTTATATCTTCGTTTTCTAAAAATACTTATTTCTATTGGATTCCCAACTTTTAAAATATTTACAAAACCATATTACCGATAGACGCCGAGAACTTTTTAAAGAAGTTTTGGCCAGACGAACCCGTCATTTTACTGTTGTGACCGAAGATGTCTATCAATTGCATAATACCAGTGCCGTCATGCGTACCTGCGATGTTTTTGGTATTCAAGACCTGCACGTAGTAGAAGAAAAATTGGGCAAACGTGTGGATAGGGAAATTGCAATGGGAGCCCAAAAGTGGGTAAGTTTAAACCGGTATGATTCAATCGAAAACTGTATGGAAAATCTAAAAGATCAAGATTACCAGCTTATCGCTACGACACCACATAATGAATCGACTCTGTTGCACGACTTCGATGTAACCAAAAAAAGCGCCTTTTTCTTCGGAAAAGAACGAGAGGGGTTAAGTGATACCGTCTTGAAAAAAGCAGATGGTTATTTAAAAATACCGATGTATGGATTTACCGAAAGCTTGAATATTTCAGTTTCCGCAGCTATAATTTTGCAAGACGTAGTGACACGACTCAAACAAAGTGATGTAGATTGGCAACTTTCCAAAGAAGAGAAACACGAAATAGAATTGCTGTGGACAAAGAACACGTTAAAGAGTTCAGAAGAAATAATAAAGCGATATCACGAGCAAAAAAAGTTGTAAATTAGAAAATCTTAATATTCATACTTGACAAACTATATTATGAAGCATAATACTTTTGCATGGGTGGAAATACCTGTTAATAATATGGAACGAGCCATTAAGTTTTATGAAAAAGTACTTGATGTTACTATAAAGCCTGTAGATTTTGGTGGGTTAAAAATGGGGTGGTTTCCTTTTATAGAAGATGCTCCAGGGGCTACTGGTACATTAATAGAACAAGAAAGCTATATTCCGAGCCAAGAAGGGCCTTTGGTTTATTTTTATAGTGACGATGTGAAAAATGAATTAGATAGAGTAGAGGATGCTGGTGGGAAAATTTACCAAGAAAAAACCGAGATTTCCCCTGAACATGGATTCATGGCTGCTTTTATAGATTCTGAAGGAAATAGAATAGCTTTACATTCGCAAAAATAAACTCTTTAGTAAAAATAACCGTCAAACTCGAATAATGAAACTAGTCTTTGCCACGCACAATAAAAATAAACTGAAAGAAGTAAAGGCCTTGCTTCCGCATCATTTTGAAATATTAAGCCTGACCGATATTGGTTGCAATGAAGAAATTCCTGAAACGGCCGATACCATTGAGGGCAATGCTATTTTAAAAGCCAACTATGTGCGGGATAACTATGACCTTAGCTGTTTTGCGGATGATACTGGACTGGAAGTTGCCTCTCTAGATGGTGAACCTGGTGTCTACAGTGCTCGCTATGCTGGCGATGATAAAAATTCAGAAGCGAATATTGAAAAACTTTTAAAAAACTTAGATGGGAAAGAAGACCGCTCTGCCAGATTTAAAACGGCAATTGCGTTAACCTTGAATCATTCCGAAGTTCTTTTCTTAGGAATTTGCGAAGGCGAAATCACCACAGAAAAAAAGGGGACAAGTGGGTTTGGATACGATCCAATTTTTAAACCAGATGGTTTTAAAGAGACTTTTGCCGAAATGAAACTGACCCAAAAAAGTGAAATAGGCCATCGAGGTAAAGCCATGCGCCAACTTATTGAATACCTTCGGGAATAAAATTTTAGTGTTATTTTATTAATAAATTTAGAGGAACTCGAACTCCTAAATAATAATGAAACCTGCGTTGCTCATCAACTACATCGATAGCGCCAAAAAGTGCTCCGCCATCTATGGTTAATACATTTTTAATTCGGTAGTTTAACGCCAATTTCACTAGAATATCTATAGAACTATAATCGTTACCCTCTACATCTTTAATATCATTAAAATCTGGTTTATTTAAAAGAAAACCAGCTCCCAACCCTGCGTTTATAAATAAGTTTGAATTGAACATTTCAGCAGCAACACTCGGTATTAAATTAATACTGTTGAATTTATTATCTCCATAATTAGGTGAAGAAGTAGTCACATAAAATAACTCTGCTATGTATGCAAACGTGTTTTCGGTGTAATAAGCTGCGTAACCTCCAAAAGCAATGTTGCTGTCGGTTTCTGTGGTCTTTGTCCCTTCGGATATTCCATAATCTGAGATTATAATTTCATCTTCATTATCAAACTGAAAGGCAGTTCTATGATATTGAAGAGAAGGGCCAAACTCAAAAGTTTGAGATAATGCTGATAAAGACGTAAATAGGCATAGCAACAGTAAAGTAAGTTTATTCATTATAAAAGGTTAAGTTAGTTTAGGCACGTAAATATATAGATATAAATATTAACTCGCTTTTAAATATTAATCAAATTAAATAAACTATCTTTGCCGCTTCAAAAAAATCCTCAGGGTGAGGATTTTGTGTTGAAGAGAAGCCCAAGGTTTAATAGTCGTTTGCTTCCAACCAACACGCAAACATTTTAAACCATTTTATGGCTACATTTAAAGAATTAGGCCTTGAAGACAACTTACTTCAGGCCATTACCGACATGGGTTTTGAAATCCCATCAGACGTACAAGAAAAAACAATCCCAATCTTACTTGAAAGAGAAACCGATATTGTTTCTTTGGCACAAACCGGAACCGGTAAAACAGCTGCATTCGGATTCCCAATGCTTCAAAAAATACAGATAGAAAGCCGCACTACACAAGGGCTTATCCTTTCGCCAACACGCGAGCTTTGTTTGCAGATAACGAAAGAGCTGGAAAGCTACGGAAAACACAAAAAAGGTCTTAACGTAGTTGCTATTTATGGTGGCGCTAGTATTACTGACCAAGCACGCCAAATTAAAAAAGGTGCTCAGATTATCGTTGCTACCCCTGGTAGAATGAAAGATATGATTGGTCGTGGAATGATCGATATTTCAAAAATTGAATATTGTGTATTAGACGAAGCCGATGAAATGTTGAACATGGGCTTTTATGAAGATATTACCGAAATACTATCCCATTCCCCAAAAGATAAAAGTACGTGGCTTTTTAGTGCAACCATGCCAAAAGACGTTGCAAAGATTGCTAAAAAGTTTATGCACAGCCCGGTTGAAATAACCGTTGGAAGCAGAAACGTAGGTACCGAAAATGTTTCACACGAATACTATTTAGTTAATGCGAGAGATCGTTATTTGGCATTAAAACGTTTGGCCGATGCGAATCCTGATATTTTTTCAGTAGTGTTTTGCCGTACCAAACGAGACACTCAAAAAGTAGCTGAAAAACTAATTGAAGATGGTTACAATGCAGCTGCAATACACGGAGATTTAAGTCAGAATCAACGTGATTTAGTGATGAAATCCTTTAGAACACGCCAAATACAAATGTTGGTAGCGACAGATGTTGCTGCACGTGGAATTGATGTAGACGATATTACACACGTAATCAACTATCAATTACCAGACGAGATTGAAACTTACACACATCGTAGTGGCCGTACGGGTCGTGCTGGTAAAAGTGGTGTTTCTATGGTGATTGTCTCAAAAAGTGAACTTAGAAAGATTAAGAGCATTGAAAAAATCATTCAGAGAAGCTTTACTAAAAAAGAAGTTCCAAGCGGGATGGAAATTTGTGAAACACAATTGTTCCATTTGGCTAACAGTATAAAGAACACAGAAGTAAACCACGAGATTGATCCTTATCTTCCAAATATCAACGAAGTGCTGGAAGGTTTCAGTAAAGAAGAATTGATTAAGAAAGTCTTTTCGGTAGAGTTTACCCGTTTCTACAATTATTATAAAAACGAGAAAGACTTAAACTCTGCTGTGGGTGATACTTCGGTAGGGAACAGCGAAGACAGTGTGCGTTATTTCATTAATATTGGGGGGCGCGACGACTTTAACTGGATGAGCCTGAAAGATTTCTTAAAAGATTTACTTAATTTAGGGCAAGATGATGTATTCCGCGTTGATGTAAAAGATTCATTCTCTTTTTTCAATACTGATAAAAAGCATCAAGATTTAGTAATGAACATATTTAACGACTTTAAATTAGATGGTCGTAATATTTCAGTAGAAATAAGTAAGGACGGTCGTAAAAAAGGCGGCGGACGTAGTGGCGGAAGAAGCGGCGGTAAGGGCCGTGGAAAAGGAAACCGAGGCGGAAAAAGTTTTGATGGCGGTGGATCCAAATTTAAAGGAAAAAGCCGTAGAAGAAGTGAACGTCCTTCAGGAAAAGGTACAGGAGGAAAGCGTAGAAGGCGTAATTAATAAATAAATTAGCCTACTTTTGAAACTTTGGCACGGATTTATCGTCTATCTTATATAAATTTACCCCAATTAGTTATGAAAAAGCACATTCTACTTTTATTATTTTGTTTACTAACAGCTTTTGCCTTTTCGCAAGAAAGCGAACCAATTAAAGGAAAGGTGCTTAGTAGTGCAAACGATGAGCCTTTAGAAAATGTGAATATCGTTAACTTAAATGAAGTTATTGGTACCACTACCGATAATGAAGGTGACTTTTCCATTCGTGCTAAGGTGAACGACACATTATACTTTAGTTATTTAGGGTATAAATCCATCAGGGTTCGGGTGACAAATGACTGGTTAAAGTTTGGTGATATTAAAGTAAAAATGACCGAATTAGGTATCGCACTTGAAGAAGTTGTGGTAAAACCGGTACAACTTACAGGTTATGTTGAGGTAGACGCTAAAATTATTCCTATTTACGATAATTATCGATACCGTATATCTGGTTTAAGTTCTGGTTATGAGGGCGGAAGCAAACAGCCAGGCGCTGTTACCAAGGTGTTGAGTGCAATTTTCAATCCGGCAGATTTTCTCTATAATGTCTTCGGAAAACGGCCTAAACAGATGCGAAAGCTCCGTAAAATGAAACAAGACGATGAGATTAGGAATCTATTGGCAAGTAAGTACGACCGGGAGACTTTAATGGCCGTACTACAATTAGAACGGGTTGACATTGATGAAATATTGAACAATTGCAACTATTCTGAAAGTTTTATAAAAACGGCAAACGATCTTCAAATACTTGATGCCATTAGTGAATGCTATGAAGAGTATCGTGTAATAAACCGGGAAAAAGGTTGATTTAGCAAGTTGTTATGAAAATTCTGAAATAAGTTTAATTATCTTGAAGTTTTTCAGAAACACAACATTGCATGAAACAGATAATAGAAGACCAAAAATCTTTCTTCAATACTCACACTACAAAAAACATTGACTTTAGGATAAAACAGCTTGATGCCTTACAAGCTGTTTTAAAAGACAATGAATCACTTTTAAATGAAGCTATCTACACAGACTTCAAAAAATCTGAATTTGACACCTATGTAAGCGAGTTGGCTTTATTATACAATGATATAAAAGAGGCTAAACGAAATATTAAAAAATGGTCTCGCAAAAAACGGGTGTCGACCAACCTATTAAACTTTCCAGCCAGCAGTTACATTATTCCCGAACCTTTAGGGGTTTGCTTAGTCATAGGAGCTTGGAACTATCCGTATCAACTTTCTTTAGCTCCAGTTGTCGCAGCTTTGGCAGCAGGCAATACAGTAGTTTTAAAACCTAGTGAGCTACCTTCAAAAACAAGTGAAGTGATGGCGAAATTGATTAATGAGAATTTTGATCCGAAGGTGTTTAAAGTAATCGAAGGTGGCGTTTCTGAAACAACAGAACTTTTAAAACAAGATTTTGATAAAATTTTCTTTACCGGAAGCACCAAAGTAGGGAAGATTGTTTACAAAGCTGCTGCGGAAAACCTAACCCCCGTAACTTTGGAAATGGGTGGTAAGAGCCCAGCATTTGTTACCGAAGATTGTAATTTGAAAATGACGGTAAAACGCATGATGTGGGCAAAGTTTTTAAATGCAGGCCAAACGTGTATTGCACCAGACTATGTAATGGTTCACGAAAAGGTAAAAGAAAAGTTTTTAGAATTGGTAAAAAATGAAATTGAAGAAGAACATTTTAAGTTTGAAAACCATAATTACGTTCAGATTATTAATGACGATAATTTTGACCGGTTAGCCGCAATGATAAAACCAGAGCAAGTTTATTTTGGTGGAAATACAGATATAAAGGCTCGATACATTCAGCCTACAATTCTTCAAAATGTTTCATTTAGTGATTCTGTGATGCAAGAAGAAATATTCGGCCCCATTTTACCGGTTATAGCATATACTAATTTAGATAAAGCAATTACCGAGGTACGAAAATTTCCGAAGCCGTTATCCTGCTATGTCTTTACCGACGATAAAAAAACAAAACAAAAAATCTTGAATGAAGTATCATTTGGTGGTGGAGCGATAAATGATGCGGTGATGCATATCTCAAACCCTAATTTACCCTTTGGTGGAGTAGGACAAAGCGGAATTGGAAATTACCACGGTAAAGCTGGTTTTGATTGCTTTACGCACTACAAAAGTATTCTTGATAAGCCTACCTGGTTAGAACTACCTATAAAATACTACCCGCATACCAACCAAAAACTAAAATGGATCAAGCGGTTGATGAGTTTTCAGTGATCTTTTTGATTATTAGTATATAGCTCTTAAATAAGGTGTTGATTTAAGTTAGTTTTCAAAAAAAGGTTTCTTACTTTTATGCTTTACTAACTAAAAAAAAAATCAATTATGAGTCAAGATGACAACTCTATTTCCTTACAAACTGCCCAAAGCTATACAAATGAATGGCGCTCTGAAGAATCTACTTACAACAAGTACAATGAGTGTAATGGGTTTTTAATTCCTGCGGACGATCTACAGGCGGTTTTAGATGAAATGGAAGATCAAAAAGGAACAAAAAAAGTTCGTGCCTATTTAGGGGTGGATCCTGCAACCAATCAAGAAAAATTGATATTTGTTGCAACAAAACCTGAAAACCAAAAGGGTGGTTCTGTTATTTATCGTGACATGATAAACGGCTATAATGGCTTGCAAACAGGAGGCAAATTATATGATTTTACAGAACCCTGTCCAGCAGCGTGTGATGGTAATAGCCCTCTTATTTAAAGTTGGATAAGTTATTTGAAATAATAGGTGATATAGCAATATTTTTTGCTTTAGCTTTATCACTCCTATACTTTATAGGCTTTACAAAAAATGGTAAGGCCTATAAACTGTCTCTTATACACATCTGACGCTGCCGACGATCTACTCTGTGTAGA
>OJAU01000037.1_pt1 | contig 100517 bp, 90 predicted proteins | sample 1589791 | NCBI WGS metagenome assembly OJAU01 (sample SAMN05416849, study PRJEB24817) | seawater metagenome | isolation source: Sea water | place: Canada:Atlantic | collected 2013-07 | reverse complement strand
ATCTACACAGAGTAGATCGTCGGCAGCGTCAGATGTGTATAAGAGACAGTTGTTGTGTGTAGTGCTTTATTTTTCAATTTTTTCCTCGGACTTTACTAAAAACTCTTTTGCATTTTTAATTGTATTCACAAAGACAGTCCATTCCAAATTTGCTATTATTGAATTTTGACTATGAGCTAATTCATTTCTTATTTTTTCAACATCTTTAAGAAGCCTTTCAAATCCGTTTTTCGTAAAGTCGAATTCTTTTATAAAATCATCAGTAGTTCGTAAAATATCTCTCTTGTCGCACATTTGAATACATTCTAACAAAGTCAATTGTACATTATTCCCTTTTCTTTCATTAAAGATTTTTTCTGCGGATTCAATTCTTACTTGTTTTAAAACATCTATCCAAGATTCGTTGTCATAATTTTGGGTTATCCAATAATTTAAATGTAATTCGAATAGTGATATTAATCCGAAAAGATAAATTCTAACTATAGGTTTGTTAATGTCTGCACGAGTGACAATTCCATCAATAGTGTTTTTACTCAAAATATATACATACTCTTTTTCAAGTAGAATTTCAAAAAGTTCCGATAATGGTGTGGATTCCGATATAACAATTTCTATATCAAATTTTTCAAGATAATTGTCAATCGTTTTTTCTCCGAGTTTTTCTCTTACGATATATCCGAGTTTAACTCCATTATCATCTACAACACCAAGTGTATCAAAATCTCTCTGTTTGAGCGTGTTTTTTACTTCAAATGGGTTGTCAGTTATTTGGCAACAAGCTAATGGTTCAAAAATGTATTTGGCGGTAATGTCATCGATAAATATGTCTTGTAATTCGGAAAAAGATGTTCCTTTTCTTCTAATTCCTGTATGTTTTGAGTACCAAAGTTCAAATCCCATCTATATTTTTTTTCGCATTACACACAACTTGTTTATATGAACGGTTTTTCCGCTGTTAGTTCCTCTATTTGGCATGCTATGCGCAGTACTAACTAGAAAAAGTGTTCTTACTATATTAATTTAAAAGGGGAGTGCTGTCTCAAATATACTTAAAAAACGCAACTCACAAAATCATATATCTTTTCTTGCGGCTCTTGTTTTTATTCCACTTTTATTTTTAAAGCATCAAAAGAGTCAGATTTTATTCCTACCAGTCCATATTTGGTTTCGCCTTTTTTAATTAGGGTTCCATTGATGTTGTACTCTAAAAGCTCTGTTTTAAATTTCTTGTTTGCAGACCCGGCTGCAATCATGTTTCCGCCGGCAAGGCCAGGTCCAATTACTAGCCCTATAGGCGTAGAACTTGTGTCGCCATCTGAACTTGATGTGTATAAATTTAAAGGGGTTAACAAAAGATAAAACAAATAAGAAGCTGGGCTTTGCTTTAAGGATTTAAACACCTTGTCGTTTTCCATGGCCACTATTTCCTTTCCGTTTTCATAAGTAAGTTTAATTTCCCTTCCAAACATTAAGTCCCTATCAGACTCATTCGTTATTTTAACAGCCACTAACTTTACCCCTTTTTTTACTTCTTTTTTTGCATACTTTTTATCGAGCAAATCATATTTGTACTCTAGTTTTGCTCCATTGTTTTCGTTTCTTGAAACATAATTAATTGATTTTGGTTCAATCATTTTATACCCAGAGGCACAACTTGTTGCTATAATAACTGAAATTAATAGTAGGGTAATCTTAATACTTCTCATCTGTTTAATTTAAATATTGGTTTTTGTTTATGGTAATAAATAACCCACCACAAAAAGGCATAGCCTTTAGTAGTATGTTTGGTTTATTGTATGGGTTTAAAATGGGTAATTAGTGTTTGGGGTTAAAGCTTTGAAATCTTAATAAAAAGTTAAATTGCCGCCAAATATACTTAAAAATTCCACTTTACAAAATCTTGTAAATAGGTTTTTGTTTCGTTTTTTTAAGCGATACATCAAACGAATATTTTTCCTAAAAGCAGGTATATCCGTGGTTTAAAGCTAATCAAACCTTTCATATTCCCCAACAACTTGCAGCCAATTGACAACAAATGACGGAGTTTGACGACGATTGACCGAGTCTGGTAAGAGCTGCAAATCTGTGATGGTACATGAAGGTATTTGCATTCCTCTGCATTCATGTGACGACATATGCAGATTATACCCAAATTTTAAGGGGTTTTGTTCGGGTTTCCTTCGGGGATCCTTCGGGAACGGGTTGGGGCTATTTTCCAAAAAAGGACGTTTTGCGAAGAAACCCCGAAGCAAACTAGAGTGAAGGCAGGAAAACACTCGGTTTTTATAGCAATTGAACACTTAAAAATTGATCTAAAAGAATAAGAATAGAGCTAAAAACCATGACCAATAGGGTAGTGGTAGCTTGAAGCTTCCAAGAAAGTTGGTGACGTTTGGCAACCCTGTACACCAAATACAGTAAAAAGGCACTAACTAATACCGGTATGGTGTAGGTGCCCAATCCTAAAAACTGACTAATACGGCCTTCATCATTTGGGTTGATGACATTCATACCTCCAGCTAACAATCGCATATAAAAAGCAGTAAATAGCAAAGGATATAGGTATTGATTCCACCGTTTATAGTTTAAGAATAGAAAAACCACAATTGCTTGTATTATGGTAATTACAGGTCCCGCCGCTGAAATGATGATACGCTGCCCTGTGCTAGGATCTTCCCCAGCTACAAACGAGGTGCCGTTTAAGGCCATATTAGCTGTATACCCAAGAACTTCGGCCATACTCCAATGTGCAAACTCGTGAATTAGCCATGTAAAAAATACAGCAGCGAACGTAGCTAACATGTATTTAAAAGTGATGTTGATGGATGTCATAGATTCACAATTAGTACGATATATGTATTTTATAGAAGTAGCTCATTATTCTTGTAAATTTCTGGTAACTATTTCTTTTCCTATATCTCCAAAGTATTCAGTTATAATCTTTTGCCATAGTACCATACCGTTTTCAGAATTGGTAAACAAAACCAACCCTTGTTTAGATTCCTGTAATAGAATAGCAATGGTTTTAGTTCCGTAATCTCCACCAGTATGCATAATAGCAAGCTCATTATTGGGTAGTCCAGATAGCAGCTGCATACCGAGCCCCCAATCTATTCCTTTTTGTTGATTGGCTTGTGTTGAAATAAATGATCGATACAGGGGTTGTGATAGTCCGGCACCATCCAATATATGAAGCAGAAATTTAGAGTAGTCCTCAGCTGTCGTTATTACGTTTGCAGCGGCATTAATACGGGTGTACTTTTTAAAAGCAATAGGTTTACCTTGTTCATTATGCTCTACTGCATACTTGTCTTCATTGACTTCTGGAGTCCAATAAAAATGAGTATTATCCATACCAAGAGGCTCAAAGAGTATTTCAGTAGCGATAGCTTCAAAAGGGCGGTTTAGTTTATGTTCTATTGCTTTTCGAAGATACTCAAATCCTTCTCCCGAATATTGAAACTGGGTGCCAGGTTCAAACTGAAACGCTAGTTTTTTATCTGCTGTGAGGTACCTCCAATTAGGAAACCCTGATTGATGTGATAATATATGACGAGTTGTTAACGTGTTCATATATGGGCTATTTGCAATATCGGGATCGACAAAATAAGTAGAAACGGGTTCATCTAAACTCCAAACCTCTTTATTAATTAGTTTTAGTACTACTATTGCACAAATGGGTTTTGTTAATGACGCTATTTTATACAGGCTATTGTGTGTAACAGGTTTGCCTTCTTTTTTAGAGCCAAATGCACGTATTTGTTGTAATGCTCCATTTTTAATGTAACCAATAGAGATAGATGGGATTTGATGTTTTTTTAATAAGGTCTCAATGGTATGGTCATTGTTAAATAAGGGTAAAATGTAATCTGCATTAAACTTGGCTCCATACTCTTCCTCTGGTGGGGCATGTTCGTAACTTACGATACGTTTTAATTTCCATTGTTCGTTTTCTAAAACCCAAGTATGAATAAACTTTCCTTTTGATGTAGCATAGGCATCTTTATTTGGTTCTTTAATGTAGAACACGTGATCACCTGTTTGTATGGCTCCATAGAGTTGTCCTTTGTTGTGTAAAGAAAATACTTGTAGTGTTTCAGGAATTAATTTACGAATGGGCTTAAAAGTAGAGTCTGAACAAATACTTTTTGTAAATGCCTCATAGAATTGATTTAAATCCTGAGTTCCATTTTGATCGTGTAGAAACTCAAGATCTTTATGTAATATTTTTTTAAGTGCGGAAAAATTACAACGATTAAACCCTTCTGTAAAGACGAGGCTGTCTGCTTTTTTTAATGCATTAAAAATAGAAGAATTTGTAGGTATTTGAGCATTGGTTTGTGCTGCAATAACTATAAAAATTACGGTACATAAATTTTGAAAATATTGCATAGTAGGTGTAGTTTTTTTAATGTTAAAACGAAATACAATTTTCAGAAAGTTCTTTCAGAAAGTAGTAAAAGCATAGCCGACAATAGCCCGACATTTTTATGACAAGTTTATATAAAGCTGAAATTCAGTTTAATATATAGTTTATTTTGTTGGTCTAAGGAAACGGTATTCCTAATAATAATAAATAGGTTGGTAAGAACACAAACTATAATTACAATGAGGATAAGTTGTCTGGTCAGGGAAAACCACTTTTGAATAAAAGGACTTAACATTATAAGAACACTTGAAATGATAGTCCAAAGTATTTGGACAGAAACAATTTGTTTGGTAAGCGTATTCACTTCTTTTTTATAGTGCATTAAAATAAGCGGTAGGATAATATTCCCAAACGGAAGTATAAAAAATGCCAACGATGATAGGTTGATTATTTTAACTAAATGAGGAGTAGGGAGGGGTTCTGCTGGGGTAGTTGCTCGTAAGGCGTCTTCAGCTACACCTAAGACCGAAGCAAGTGTTTTTAAGGTATAACCTTTTGGGGTAGCACCCGCTTCAATACGTTGAATAGTGCGCACCGAAACGCCAGCTTTTTCAGCTAGCTCTTCTTGTGTTAAGTTATGTTGTTCTCGGTATTGGGTTAGTTTGGTCATTGTTTATAATATCAAAACCATTACGAAAGTAATGGTTTTGATATAAAACTAATCTATTTTTTATTGATTGGGATACCAATCCAATTGGGTTACCGTAATAGATTCGTCTCCTTTGTTTACCAAATCTTTAAACTTGCTAACATCGCTTAGCCCTTCTGTACCCCTAAAGTGATATGGATATACTACGTTGGGCTTAAAGGCTAAAACGGCTTCGGCAGCTTTATCAACTGGCATGGTGTAGGGTAAATTCATACATACAAAAGCAATGTCAATATTGGTTAGGTTGCGCATTTCTGGGATGTCTTCTGTATCTCCGGAAATATATACCCGCTTATCATCTTTTTCAAGGATATAACCATTACCGCGTCCTTTTTTATGAAATTTCAAGGCCTCTTCACGTAGGTTGTACATTGGGATGGCTTCTATGGCAATATTAGAATGTATGGCACTTTCACCATTGTTCATTACTTGAACTCGTTCTTGTAATGCTTTTGGTAGTTTATCGGCTACGGCTTGTGGGGCAATGAGTTTGGTGTTCTCGGTTAGTACAGCCTGAATGGTTTCGGCATTCATATGGTCGCCGTGAATATCGGTTACCAATATTATATTGGGACTTGGCTGGCCTTCAAAAGCTTTAGCACCGCCAACAGGGTCTACATAAAGTACTGTGTCATCCCATTGCAATACCATCGTGGCGTGCTCAATAGGGGTGATGTCTATAAAATCTTCGGAAGCGGGTTCCTCCATTTTTTTAGGTTGTTCCGTTTCCGCAGTCATGGAAGCTTCTTCCGTTTTCTTCTTTTCTGAATTATTACAGGCTGCAAAAAACAGCACCGTTAGGGTAAGTAAAAATATACGTTTCATAATACTTCTTTTTTCCGAAGGTACTATAAAGTGCATACTTTTATAGGCTGTTTTACACTATTTTAAGAGTTTAATTTAAAGGGTAAAAGCATTGTTATTTACAAAAAACAGACTGTTTACAAACAGTAGTTTTCCGTTTTGCCAAAACGAACGGAACAGCACATCATCTACCAAATATACTACCGAACCTTGACCAATACGGTCTTCACCAAACACCAAAGAGTCGGTCAAGCCTTTTTTAGCTTCATTGCCTGCAAATCCGGAAACGTTTTCTGCTTCGCCTTTAATGTATCCAACATTATACCCAGAATCTAAAAAACGATACGAGGTGCTTCCCAATTTTAAACTGAAATAGTTGTCGCCGTACCCAAAAGCCATTGGGTGTGAAGGGTCCATGGTTACTTTAAAGATACTTCCTGTTATCATGTTTTCCGTACCTTCCTGCTCACGTTGATCGTAAGGGGTGAGGTTATTTTTTTTGGTTGAATCTGTGCTTTCTTCTTTAGATTCATCATCATTTAATTGAAGAGCAAACCCATCTTTGTTTTTAAAGCTGCGTACTGCATTGCCAATGGCTATTACTTTTCCTCCACTACGAACCCAATCTTTTAGCGTATTAAACATGTCATCACCTAAAACGCTACCATACCATCCGCTCGGCATGACCAATACATCATAGTTACTTAGGTTAATATCATCAAAATCATCGGTGTTGATTGAGGTAATAGGGTATTCTAACTGTTTTTCAAAGAAATGCCAAATGGTACCATAGCTTAACGAAGAAGTACCTTCGCCTTGCAATACAGCAATACGCTGTTTGTTCACTACTTTAATATCGGGCGAACCAAAATCGGTCATCGTATCAGCAAAACTGGTACTAGAAGCATATAACTCACGCTTATGCTTATTGGCAAGTTTGGTTACCGTTGTATCAAAAGCTGAATTGCTTTTATTGTCACTTCGAGTAATAATCAAACTTCCACGGTCAAATGTATTACCATTAAAGCTTAATTTCTTTTCAGAAAACCGCACACGGATGTCATGTTTCAGTAAGTCAGCTAAAAAAATAGCATCATACATACTGTTCCACTTAGCAATATAACCTGCTGCGCTTGAAACAGCAGTATTAGTTTTAAAAGTAGTAAGCGGATTGGCATTAGCCGAAACCAACGATGTACTTGCTACGGCATCTAACCCATACGCATACGGCAGGCTCCACGCGGTAATATCATACGTTACGGGAGTGGATAGTTTTGTTTTAGGCTCGAACAATACTTTTACCATTTTACCTTTTGGTTGGTTGGTGCTCACTACCAAAGCGTTCTCAGCTTTTATAGAGCCTGTTTGGGCATCGGCATAGTTATATCCCGTTACCGAGCCGCTATTGGTGTATCCATATTGTATTTGGTGTATGTCCAATAGTTCGGTTAGAGCACGAATATTATCTTTTTTTCCAGTAAGAACATAGCTTTTATATTTAGAATTAGTAGTGGTAAAAAACTTTTTAAACTCTGAAGTTAATGTAGCTGCATTCTTTGAAGCTACTTCTATGGTAGAAAGACCAGTAGTGGTATGATGTGCTACACGGTCTTTTAACGTAAGCTCGAAGCCTTCGTCGGTATTGACGCCCAAGCCTGCAAAACCGTGCCCGGCCTGCTCATAGGTCATACCAATGGCTCCCATAAAAACAGGGTAGGTGTCCCCATAGCTAGGGTATAACAGATCAAAACGTTCACGTGTAAAGAACAGCCAGCCTTCTTTATCAAAATACTTGGCGTGGTTTTTACCAATCTGTGTTTGAAAATCTCGCTGAAACGGAGTAATGATTTCGTGAAACGGTTCGGCTGCAGGAGCAAAGTAATATGGTTCGTTAATGCCTTGTTCATGAAAATCTACGTGAACGTGCGGCATCCATTGGTTATAAATTTTTAAACGTTGGCGTGTTTCTACTTGAGAAGCCCACGCCCAATCACGGTTTAAATCGAAAAGATAATGATTAGGACGCCCGCCTGGCCAAGGTTCGTGATGTTCGGTTGCATCTTGTGAAGGGTTGTAAGGTGTTGCCTTTACTTGATTGTACCAATTTGCATACCGATCACGACCATCGGGATTAACACATGGATCGATAATTACGACGGTGTTTTGCAACCAATCTTGCTTTTTAGTAATTAATTCGTACAGTGTTGTCATTGCTGCCTCGGTACTGGAAGCTTCGTTACCGTGTACATTGTAACTAAGCCATACGATAGCTTTTTCAGGATTTGCAGATCCCGATTCTATTCCTATACTTTTTAAATTATTGGTTCTAATGGTTTCAATATTTGCTAGATTTTCTTCTGAAGAAACAATGGCATAGGTAAGCGGACGCCGCTCGTTAGTTTTACCGTACGTTTGGTAGGTAACCATATTGCTGTTATCGGCTACATGCTGAAAGTAATTTACCACATCGGCATGACGCGAAAACTGAGTGCCTATTTTGTATCCTAAAAATTCGTCTGGAGATTGTACTTGTGCAAAAATACATGTTGAAACAAATAAAAAGAGGAGAGTAAAAAGCTTGTTCATTCGTATGTGTTTTTCTTTGAAGCGTTAAAGATAGCTGAATTTATAGAATTGAAATCTCAAAAAAGTTTCGAATTTGAAACCCGCCAACATTAACGTATCTTTAAAATCACAAACCACGCAAAGTGGTTACCTTTGTGTCAATTTTCTAATGTTATATGCCAACTAAAACAATCCCGTACGCCGAAACAGGTTATTTTTCAAACTTAATTTGCGACTATCTTGCTGAAAATGATAGTTTAACCTCTTTCTACGGAAATTTTCCGAAGGTGGGGAACTTCAAAAAACAGATAGAAGCCAAGCAAAGTTTTACACAAGAATCTAGAGATATATTAGTTGAAGCATTAAAAAAGCAATATATAAACGCTTCCATTTCCAAAGAAACGCGGGATAATATACAATCGCTCGCAGATAAGAATACCCTTACCATCACTACTGGCCATCAACTCAATTTATTTACAGGGCCACTTTATTTTTTATATAAAATATTCTCGGTAATTAATCTTTCAGAAAAACTAAACAAAGAAGACCCTGAAAACCATTTTGTACCGGTTTATTGGATGGCAAGCGAAGACCACGATTTTGAAGAGATAAACTATTTTAATCTCGAAGGGAAAAAAATACAGTGGAGTAGGGAAGCGTCTGGAGCAGTAGGGGAATTATCTACAAAAGGATTAGATGAGGTTTTAGGAGCAGTAAAAGCCAAATTAGGAAATAGTGAACACGCACAATACCTAACCGACCTTTTTGCAGAAGCCTATACGAAACATAAAAACCTAACAGCTGCTACTCGTTACCTTGCTAACGAATTATTTAAAACATACGGTTTAGTAATTATTGATGGAAATGATGCTTCACTTAAAAAAGCGTTTATCCCGTATGCTGAAAAAGAGTTGACTGAAAACCTATCTTTTAAAAAAGTAACAGAAACCACCAAACAACTCACCGATTTGGGTTATACCGAACAAGTACACCCACGGGAAATAAACCTGTTTTACTTGAAAGAAGGGCTTCGCGAACGTATCATTGAACGAGACGGAACCTTCTATATTAACGAAACTGACCTGTCGTTTACAAAAGAAGAATTGCTTGAAGAGTTAGAGAATCATCCCGAGCGGTTTTCACCCAATGCGTTACTTAGACCACTGTTTCAAGAGGTGGTGTTACCTAATCTATGTTATGTTGGCGGTGGTGGTGAATTGGCCTATTGGTTTCAATTAAAAGATTATTTTAATGCGGTAGAAGTGCCTTTCCCTATGCTATTGCTTCGGAACTCAGTGTTGCTTCTACCTTCTAAGCTTTCAAAAAAACTTGATAAGTTAAATGTTTCAGTAGAAGACTTATTCCTGAAACAACATGAATTGAAAATAAAGCACACGCATCGAATTTCAGAAATTGATATCGATTTTTCTGAACAGCGTGAGCATCTTCAACAGCAGTTTAAAGATTTATATACAATTGCTGAAAAAACAGATGCTTCTTTTTTAGGAGCCGTTGGTGCACAAGAGAAAAAGCAATTAAACGGGTTAGATAACTTAGAAAAGCGTTTATTGAAAGCGCAGAAACGTAAATTGGCAGATGAGTTAGAACGACTGACAAAAATTCAAAACACCTTATTTCCCAACCAAAGTTTGCAAGAACGCACCATGAATTTTTCAGAATTTTACTTAGAACATGGAACGGGTTTACTTTCTGAAGTTAAAAATAATTTAGATCCCTTAGTGAATAAGTTTACTGTTTTAGAACTCTAATATAATAAACCTCAAAACTGAACTTCCTGTTGTTGCAAATAGTTAAGCGTGTTGGGTCCTTCATTAAATAATAGATCCAAAATTGATAGGTTTGATAGAAATCCGTGGTTAGCTTCAAAAACTTGTTTGTAAGGCTTTAAATTAAATGTTTTTTGGTTTTTTGCTTTAGCTAAATAGCGCAAGTCTTTGTTGTTTTCAGGTTCTTTTAAATATTCTTGTGTGTAAGTAATAGGAACTTCTAACTCTATTAATTCACAAACAGTATTAAAAATACGGATATTGTGGTCTAAGAGCCTTTCAGCTGGTTCGTTAAACAACGGATATAGTTCGTCCTCATAAAACTCAAAAAAGGGGGAAGTGCGGTACGCCGTTTCTAATGATTTCCAGTGTTGAGATTGCCAAGGAAAATCATTTTCTACCATAACTTCTTTAGACTTTTGACGTTTTCCTGTATGTTTAATAGGAATGTTGAGCAACAGCTTTCCATTACTATGTGCAATATACGCACGAGTGCGGTATGACTGTTTTTGGTAATTGCCAGCCACTTCAAAAACTACCTTTTCAGCTTGGCTTACAGCCACCATTTGTGCGATGGAAGGAAAATAAGTAGGATGTACTAAAATAGATTCCATTTCAACAAAATTAGCTAAGCTAATAGAGATGCTTTTCTTTTTTACTTACCGCTCTTTTTTCTTCTTTTTCTGAAAAAATCAAAAGCAAACCAAATACCTAATAAAACTAAGAAATAAGAAAGGTATGAAACCGGTTTACCTTTGCCGCCTACCGTTGTAAAGAGACGTTCCCAACGTATTTTATTCATAATACCTTGTTTGGTGCTATCCCAGCTCATCCAGATAAAAACCGGTTTACCAACTACGTGGTTAAAAGGTACATAACCCCACATACGCGCATCTTGCGAGTTGTTACGGTTATCACCCATCATCCAGTAGTAATCTTGTTTAAAGGTGTAGTTGCTCATAGGATTTCCATTGAGCAATACTTGGTTTCCAGAAGTGGTTATTTTATTGTCAATACCTAATTCGCTGCCTTCATATACCTCTATTATGCGACGGTAAAACGGAAGTGATTCAAGGTTTATGTCAACTGTAGCACCTTTCTTCGGAATATAAATTGGTCCAAAATTATCGGCGTTCCATTTATACCGATCGTCTTGCGGAAAAATCCCAGCATCAAACACGTCTTCTTCAGATTTATACCTGAAAACCTCAGCTATATTTGGATTCTTCTTCATCTTAGCCAACGCCTCATCTGAAACTGCTGGTAGAATGTATGCTTTTAAATTTTCGTCATACCCAATACCGTCGGTAATATCATATTGATTTCTAAATATATTTGGATTGATTTTACCTTTTGTTCTAAATGCATATGAAAACTGAATTTTAGAACGGTCTGGTAAGTCATTTTGTTTTCCGTCAATGTATACATACCCATCACGAATTTCTAAAGAGTCTCCTGGTAAGCCCACACAACGTTTTACGTAGTTCGATTTTTTGTCAATAGGCTTGTAAGCATGACCTTTTGGTGGTGGTCCAATATCTTCAAACTCATCAATTGGCCAGTTAAACACAACAATATCATTGCGTTCAATATCTTCAAACCCTGGAAACCTAAAATATGGTATTTGTGGTTTTGGAATGTATGACTTTGTTTTTACCACCGGAATGGTATCGTGAACCATTGGGAATGAAAGAGGCGTCATAGGCGCTCTAGCACCATAATGAAACTTGCTTACAAATAGAAAATCACCTACCAATAATGTTTTTTCCAACGATGCGGTAGGGATGGTAAACGGTTGCATAAAATAGGTGTGTACAATAGTTGCTGCCACTACAGCAAATAATATGGAACTTACCCATTCTCCCGCAGCAGTTCGTGGTTTTAAGCTACGCTCTTCAATGTAGGTTACTTCTTGCGTATAGTTAATGTAATAGATGTATAAACCAACTGTAATAATGGCAAGAAAAGTATCTGCATTGCTGTTTCGGCCAAAACTTCTAAGAGTTTCTACCCAAACAACGGGGAACATAATTAAGTTAACAATAGGAATAAAAAGTAGAATGGTCCACCACCAAGGGCGGTTGATAATTTTCATTAAAACCACAGCATTATAAACAGGAACTGCAGCTTCCCAAGCTTGTCTTCCAGCTTTAACGTATAACTTCCAAGTGCCCAAAAAGTGGATTACTTGTACTAATAGGAAAAATATTAACCAACCTGTCCAACTCATCTTTTATATATTTTCTGAAGATATGTATCTTCTTTTTTATCTAATTTTTTTAATAATTACAATGCAATACTACGAAATTCCCAACACATCTTTCATCGTGTAAACACCGCTTTCTTTTTTTGAAAGCCATTCTGCAGCAAGGATAGCACCTTTTGCAAATCCGTCGCGTGTATGAGCCTTGTGCTTTATTGAAATAGTATCAATTTTTGAGCTATATTCCACACTGTGTGTCCCTTTTACATCACCTTCCCGTTTTGCTGTTATTGGAATTGTTTTTTCTGAAGCTTCATCCAACTTCCAGTTTTCTTTATCAGAATGTTTTATAATCCCTTCTGCAATGGTAATGGCCGTGCCGCTAGGGGCATCTTTCTTTTGCGTGTGGTGAATTTCCTCTACAGAAACATCATATTCATCCCACGGCGCCATTAACTTAGCTACATGCTCATTCATACTGAAAAATAAATTAACACCTACACTGAAGTTGGACGCATAAATGAATCTTCCGTTACGCTCTTCACATTTATTTAGCACTTTTTCATAATCATCGAGCCAGCCAGTTGTACCACAAACAACAGGAATACTTTCTTTAAAACAAAGTGTTATATTTTTTACAGCCGCTTCGGGTACTGAAAACTCTATAGCTGCTTCGGCGTTTTTAAGGTTTCCTTCTTCAAAATCACTACCTGATATATATACAATCTCGTGGCCTTTTTCAAGAGCTAACTTTTCAATGGTCTTACCCATTTTACCGTATCCTAAAATTGCTAATTTCATTATAATTTAAATCGAAATGATAAACCGTAATTGGCTTGTGTGTTAATTGGGTTTACTTCAAAATTTGGAGTAATTGAAAGGTCTTCAGAAATATTATACTGCTGAAGGTGTGCATCAACATTCGCGTCGACAATATTCAACATATATACAACGACCACAGCAATAATGCTGTAATCTTTATTTTTTTTAGCGTTTCGCTGTGCGTCTATTAATCGATCGTCTGAAATACCTTGAAACTCATCATCAGTAAAACCAGCTAAACGTCTTTTATAGGCATCTCTAAACTGGTTATAATCATCATCATTTTTTAAATAAAAATAAACCCCAGTAGCCATTCCTGCATAAACGATAGGGATTTTCCAGTACTTTTTATTGTAAGCTTGTCCTAAACCTGGTACCACAGCAGAATAGAATGCAGCTTTTGATGGTGCTAATGGATTATATGGTTTTTTTTCTAAAACAGTATCTTTTATTACGATACCATTATTCTTTTCAGATACAACCACGCTATCTTTTTGTACAGCAGTAGAATCGGCTTCTTGTGCAAAAGTTGAAATTGCCAGTACAAGAAATAGGATATTTAAAAACCTACTTTTCACTTTTTAATAGCTTGAGAATGCGTAGAAAATCTTCTTTGTTTTTAAAAGGAACAACCAATTGCCCTTTTCCTGACTTTGAAACTTTTACATTAACTTTTGTTTCTAAAAGATCTTCTAATTCTTTTCTGCCTTTATTGGCAAATTGAGGTGTTGCCTTTTTAGCTGGCTTGCTTTGTTTTTCATCACCAGACTTGTAGGTGCGTACCAAAGCCTCGGTATCACGTACAGAGAGCTTGTTGCTAAGAATTTTTTCGTAAATGTCCAATTGATGATCAGTGTTATCAACATTGATTAAAGCACGTCCGTGACCCATTGAAATAAACCCATCCCGCATTCCGGTTTGGATAATAGGGTCAAGTTTTAAAAGACGTAAATAATTGGCAATCGTCGAACGGTTTTTACCCACACGATCACTTAATTCTTCTTGTGTAATTTCAATTTCTTCAATTAAACGTTGGTAAGAGAGTGCAATTTCTATAGGGTCTAAATCTTGGCGTTGAATATTTTCTACCAAGGCCATCTCTAACGACTCTTGATCGTTCGCAATGCGTATGTATGCAGGAATACGCTCTAAGCCTATTAGTTTTGAAGCTCTATAACGACGCTCTCCACTTACTAATTGGTATTTATTAAAACCTAATTTACGAACGGTTATAGGCTGAATTACTCCTAATTCTTTTATGGAAGAAGCTAACTCACGCAATGTTTCTTCATTAAAGCTGGTACGTGGTTGAAATGGATTTACTTCAATCGTTTCCAGTTCCAATTCAACAATATTACCAACTACTTTGTCTGCGTTTTTATCTTCAGCAGATTTTATATCATTTGAGGGATCATTCAGTAAAGCTGAAAGTCCTCGTCCTAAGGCTTGTTTTTTTGTTGCTTTCGCCATCGATCGTTTCTAGTTTTTTTCAATTAACTCTTGTGCCAAACTTAAATAATTATTGGCGCCTTTACTACTTGCATCATAGCTAATGATACTTTCGCCATAGCTAGGTGCTTCACTTAAACGGACATTTCGCATAATGATTGTCTTAAAGACCATTTCGTCAAAATGTTTTTTAACTTCATCTACCACTTGGTTGGAAAGGCGTAAACGAGAATCGTACATAGTCAATAACAAGCCTTCAATATCGAGGTTGTTATTATGTATTTTTTGAACACTTTTTATTGTGTTTAATAATTTTCCTAAACCTTCCAAAGCAAAGTATTCACACTGAATAGGAATGATGACAGAATCTGCAGCTGTTAAAGCATTTAGTGTAAGCAACCCAAGTGATGGCGCACAATCAATTAAAATATAGTCGTATTGCTCTTTTAAGCCTGTAATTGCATTTTTCAGCATCGATTCACGCTTGTCTTGATCAACCAGTTCAATTTCTATGGCAACCAAGTCTATATGCGCCGGAATAAGGTGCAAATTAGGCGAAGAAGTTTCCATAATGGCATCGGCAGCAGCTATGGTGTGTTCCAGTATTTGGTACGTACCTTTTTCAACTTCTTCTACATCAATACCCAATCCCGAAGTAGCATTGGCCTGGGGATCGGCATCAATCAATAAAACTTTTTTCTCTAATACGCCTAAAGAGGCAGCTAAATTTACCGAGGTGGTGGTTTTGCCCACGCCTCCTTTTTGATTGGCAATTGCTATTATTTTACCCATTAAGTCTGTTATGGTTTAAAGGCTAAAAATACGATTAATTCTGCGGACATAAAATCATTTTTGTTAACAGGAAGTGAACATTTTTTTCAAATTTGATGAAACGGTGTTTTTTTTAATAAAAAAGGGCTTCCTGTTCGGAAACCCTTCTGTAATCAAGTAAGAGATAGACTATTTTTGTTCCTCAGGCATTAAGATTCCCAATAAATAGTTTTTGTCCAGAATATCATTTGCCATTTTCTGGATATCTTTTTTGTTCAATGCTTCTACTGCTTTTTCAAAATTGAGCATTTTTGAAGCGTCCCTGCTTTCTTTAGCTGCAGTTACCATAGAAGAGAGCCAATACTTGTTTTGTTTCATACTTTCCTTATGCTCTAAAAGAAATGTTTCTTTTACCTTGGCAAGGTCTTTATCGCTTGGGCCTTCAGTCTTTATTTTTTCTACTTCAGCTAATGAAGCTTCTACCAATTTATCTACGTTTTCAGGTCCGCAAGGGAACGAAATACTGAACGAAGCCTCTCCATACGGTATTTTACTGAAATTTCCACGGGCACCAGCACCGTAAACCCCGCCTTCTTCTTCCCGTAGCTTTTCAATAAGCTTAATGGTAAGGATTTCACCTAAAGCTTTCATTTGAAGCTCTTTCTTTGCTGAATATGTAACATCGTCTTCAATCCAAGAAATAGTGACCAAACTTTTTGGATCTGTTCCTTTATTGATTACTTTTTTTCTGAAACTATCATCTTCACGGAAATCGTCTATCTTGTATGATTCGTTAGACTTGGTAGATGGTAACGAAGCAATGTATTTTTTTGAAAACTCTTTTAATTTTTCTTCATCCACATTTCCTACAAAGTAGAAATGGAAGTCACCCGCATCGGCAAAACGTTGCTGGTATTTTTTGTAAGCAAGGTCATAATCAGCTTTGTCTAAAGCTTCTGGTGTTGGAAAGCCTGTATACCTGTCGTTTCCTTTGTTTTTAAATTTTCCTATTTGATCTGAAAAATAAAATTGTGGGTTGGACATTAAGTTGCCTAAAAACCCTTTTTGTTTTGAAATGAACGATTGATAGGCTTCCGTATCTTTATTCAAGTTTGTAAAGTATAGATAAATCATTTCAAACATCGTCTCCAGGTCTTTTGGGGCAGCTTGACCACTCAAACCTTCGGTAAGATTCCTTATGTATGGACTTACAGATGCAATTTTACCACTCATCATTTTGGATAAATCGGTTTTTGAAAGACCACCAATTCCGGCTTCAGCCAATCCTTGGTTTGCAAAGGCTGTTGCAAGGTAATCTTCATCTGAATATAAACTTGTTCCTCCAAAGCTGAAAGCTTCAAACAATACTTCATCATTTTTAAAATCGGTGGGCTTAACGGTTACCATCGCACCATTACTTAACGTAAACGTAGTAGAACCAAGCGCTTCGTTTTGTTCGGTCTTAACAATAGAGCCTTCCGGTTTTAGGCTTTCAACCAAGTTTTGACGCACTTCAGTATCCTCGTATGCCTCTACTTTTGAAGTTTTAACTTCTTTTAACAAAGCCAATACTTCCGCTTCGGTAGGCTGTTTTAAGCCCTCTTTTTCAGGACCGGTTAACATAATGACCCGGTTGTCTTCGTGTATAAACTGATTTATCAATTCATTTACTTCAGCAAGAGTAATAGAAGGAAGTATTTCTTTACTGGTTTTATACTCCCATTCAATACCTGGAATAGGTTCATTTTCAAGGAAATTATTTACAAATTCATTAACCATCCTTCCACTTTCTTGTTTGTCGCGGTCATTGTATTGCTTTTCCATTTGCGCTAAAAATGTTTTTTTAGCACGCTCAAATTCGCCTTCTTGAAAACCATATAATTTTACACGCTGGTTTTCTTCCAATATGGCTTTTAGTCCTTCCATCTGTCCAGTTTCGCTGGTTGAAGCGATACTTTGGTATGCGTTTTTACCTCGTGCGTAAGTACTTCCATAATAAGAGAATCCAAAAACGAAAGGTGGGTTTGCACTATTGCTCAATTCGCGAAGCCTGTTATTGATCATTGTTGAAAACAAATTTTTGGTCAATTGTTCTTTGTAATCTACAACTGTTTCTACTTCGGGGGCTTCAAAACGGTCTTTGTACACCACTTGTACACGGGTAAAAGGGGCTTCTTTGTCACTTGCGATGGAAACCAATGTTTCTTTGTGATTGGGAAGCTCAAAAGTTTCACGTCTTTTAGGGTTTTTAGCTTTTGCTATAGACCCAAAATGCTTTTCAATTTTTGCTTTTAATGTTTTTACATCAAGGTCACCCACGGCTACTACGGCCATTAAGTCTGGACGGTACCAGTCTCTATAATAGCTTCTAACATCTTCGTAATCAAAATTTTCAAGATTTTCTTTGGTGCCAATAGGAAGGCGTTCTGCATATTTAGACCCATACAATAATTTTGGTAAGTAGTCTTTCATCATCCGTTTATCAGGACCTAAGCCTAAGCGATATTCTTCAAGAACAACACCGCGTTCGTCATCGATGGCTTCATCGGTCAAGGTCGCATTATGGGCCCAATCTTCTATAATTTGGAAACCTTTTTCTAGAGTCTCAGGGTCATCACTTGGAATTGGTAAAATGTATACCGTTTCATCAAAACTGGTATAAGCATTTAGGTCAGCCCCAAACTTCACACCAATACTTTGCAAGTAATCTACTAATTCATTTTTCTGAAAATTCTTTGTACCGTTAAAGTTCATATGCTCCATAAAATGGGCAAGACCAAGTTGGTTTTCATTCTCTAAAATAGAACCAGCATTCACAACTAAGCGCAGCTCTACTTTATCTTCCGGTTTTCCATTGTTCTGAATGTAATAGGTAAGGCCATTATCCAGTTTACCTGTTAAAACATCTGGGTTTACAGGAATTTCAGTGGCATCTACTGGTTTTGATTGTTCTTTAATGTCCTTTTGAGCAATTGCAGTTGATGTTACGGTAAATAACACTGCAAAAGCCAACTTCGTAAAGTTAGATTTCATAATGTACTGTTTATTTAATTTGTGTAGTTAGTATTAAATTTTCTGAAATGTTACGATTTATTCTTTTTTGAACGAATCATCATTTCCAGCATATCCCACATTTCATCCGGTACATCTTCTAACAAGTTCATTTGTCCGGCGCCTTTAAGCCATTCACCACCATCAATTACAACTACTTCGCCATTTAAATAAGCCGAAAAATCTGAAACTAAGTATGCTGCTAAATTTGCTAATTCTTGGTGGTCACCCACACGCTTTAAAGGTACTTTTTTAGCTAAATCAAATTTCTCTTTTAAATCGCCTGGTAATAAACGATCCCACGCACCTTTTGTAGGGAATGGGCCTGGCGCAATGGCATTAAAGCGAATACCATATTTTGCCCATTCTACCGCTAGCGAACGTGTTAAGGCTAAAATTCCAGCTTTTGCAGTTGCGCTAGGTACTACGTAGGCAGATCCCGTAAACGCGTAAGTTGTTACAATGTTTAAAACGGTTTTATTTTCTTCTTTTTTATCTATCCAATGTTTTCCAAAGGCAAGCGTACAGTTTTTTGTTCCTTTTAAAACGATATCGATAATCGTATCAAAAGCATTGGCTGAAAGACGCTCGGTAGGGGAAATAAAGTTTCCTGCGGCGTTGTTTAGTAAAACGTCCACTGTTCCAAATTCTTTAACCGAAGCTTTCACCATCGCTTCAACTTCTTCATAATTTCGCACGTCACATTGAACGGGTAAAACTTTTCCGCCAGTCTCTTCTTCCAGTTCTTTTTTAACGGTTTCTAACTTTTCAATATTTCTAGAAGTGATTACCACATTGGCACCTAATTCTAAAAAATAGGTAGTCATTGATTTTCCCAATCCGCTACCGCCACCGGTAACGACTATTGTTTTTCCTTTAAGTGCATCGTCACGAAGCATTTTTGCTGAAGTATCCATAGCTGTTTTTTTTTAGTCTTGTAAAAATAGGGAATCGCTTTTAATTAGTATGCGTGCATAGTAAAATAATTACCAGCTTTTCTTATAAGCCACACAATACTTAAACCGATCATCCCCAATTAATTTTGGATGCTGAAAATCACCTGTATATTTCATCCCAATTTTCTGCATTACTTTTTGTGATGGGATATTTTTATCTGGGGTAAAAGCATACACTTCTTTTAGGTTGAATTTTGGCAGAGCGGCTTCCAAACAGGCTTTGGCGGCTTCTGTTGCGTAGCCTTTTCCCCAAGCGCTGCGTTTTAAACGCCAACCCATATCTACACAAGGTGTAAACTTACTTTCCCACGTTTGATTCATAAACCCAGTAAAGCCGATAAATTCTGAAGTTTCTAATATATCAACAGCAAAATAGCAGTAGCCGTGTAAAATAAAATGCTTTTGTAGTTTCTGAATGAGATTACGCGATTCTTCTTCTGAAAGTAGACTAGGGAAGTACTTCATTACTTCAGGGTCTTTTCCCATTTCAGTAAAGGGTTCTATATCTGAAGCTTCCCAATTTCGTAATCCTAATCGCTCTGTTTTAAGAATATAGTCTTTCATTAATCTTCCACAGCATCGATTAAAACTTGTAGTATTTCAATGGCCGCATCACTGATTTTCGTTCCAGGGCCATACACAGCAGTAGCTCCAGCATCAAATAAATATTGATAATCTTGCGAAGGGATTACCCCTCCTACAATTACCATGATATCTTCACGGTCGTGTTTCTTTAATTCTTCAATAACCTGCGGAACCAAGGTTTTGTGTCCTGCAGCTAATGAGGAAACTCCTAAAATATGTACATCGTTTTCAACCGCTTGTTTGGCTGCTTCTGCAGGTGTTTGAAATAACGGACCAATATCTACATCAAAGCCTACATCGGCATAACCGGTAGACACTACTTTGGCACCACGGTCGTGACCGTCTTGCCCCATTTTTGCAATCATAATTCGGGGTCGACGCCCTTCTAATTCAGCAAATTGATCTGCTAATTCCCTTGCTTTTGCAAACGATGGGTCTTTCTTTATTTCGTTACTATACACGCCGCTAACTGATTTTACTTGTGCTTTATACCTTCCAAATTCTTCTTCCAAAGCATCTGAAATTTCACCTAATGTAGCACGTTCCCGTGCTGCATCTATGGCTAAAGCTAATAAATTTCCGTCACCTGTTTTAGCACATTCAGTTAATTTTTGAAGCGATTCTTTTACTTTTTGAGTGTTCCGTTCTTTTTTTATACGCTCTAAACGTTCTACTTGAGAGGTGCGGACCTTTTGGTTATCCACGTCTAAAATTTGAAGTGGATCTTCTTTTTCAAGTCGGTATTTGTTAGTACCAACAATAACGTCTTGACCACTATCAATACGAGCTTGTTTTCTTGCAGAAGCTTCTTCAATACGCAATTTCGGGATTCCCTTTTCAATCGCTTTGGTCATACCGCCTAATTCTTCCACTTCTTCAATAAGTGCCCAAGCACTTTTTGCGATGTCATCAGTCAATTTTTCTACGTAGTAACTGCCTGCCCAAGGATCGACAGTTTTAGTGATTTCAGTTTCTTCTTGAAGGTAAATTTGTGTGTTTCGTGCAATTCTTGCTGAAAAGTCTGTAGGTAAAGCGATTGCTTCGTCCAACGCATTGGTATGTAATGATTGTGTACCACCAAAAGCGGCAGCCGAAGCTTCAATACACGTACGGGCTACATTATTAAAAGGATCTTGTTCGGTTAAACTCCAACCACTGGTTTGACAGTGTGTTCGAAGGGATAATGATTTTGGGTTTTTAGGATTAAATCGTTTTACCAATTTTGCCCATAACATACGAGCGGCTCGCATTTTTGCGATTTCCATAAAATGGTTCATCCCGATTGCCCAGAAAAAAGAAAGGCGAGGGGCAAAGGTGTCAATATCCATACCAGCATCGATACCGGTGCGAATGTAATCTAATCCATCTGCTAGTGTATATGCTAATTCAATGTCACAAGTAGCTCCTGCTTCTTGCATATGATAACCTGAAATAGAAATAGAATTAAAACGCGGCATATTTTTGGACGTGAATTCAAAAATATCACTGATTATTTTCATCGATGGCGTAGGCGGATAGATGTAAGTGTTCCGCACCATAAACTCCTTTAAAATATCGTTTTGGATAGTTCCTGCCAAGGCTTCGGGTGAAACGCCTTGTTCTTCGGCAGCGACAATATAAAATGCCATAATAGGTAAAACAGCACCATTCATGGTCATAGAAACACTCATTTTGTCCAACGGAATTTGGTCGAAAAGAATTTTCATATCTTCAACTGAATCAATGGCAACTCCTGCTTTTCCTACATCGCCAAAAACACGTTCATGGTCACTATCGTATCCACGGTGGGTAGCCAAATCAAATGCTACTGAAAGTCCCTTTTGTCCTGCAGCTAAGTTTCTGCGGTAAAAAGCGTTGCTCTCTTCCGCAGTTGAAAAACCTGCATATTGACGGATGGTCCAAGGTCTGCGAACGTACATAGTAGAGTAGGGACCTCGTAGATATGGTGAAATTCCGGCGGCAAACTCTAAATGATCTAAATTCTTTAAATCTTCAGCCGAATACCGATTTTTAACATCGATTTTTTCAGCAGTGGTGTACGTTTTATTCGCTACGCTCGGTTTCGGACTTTTACCTTCCGTTTTGTTTAAGCTAATATGTTGAATATCTTTTCTACTCATATTAAATGATAGTTATTAAGAAGATAGAAAGAAGTAATAATTCTATAAATGTATATATGATAATAAAATTAACTAGTTTATGAAGAAAACTTATTTCATTGAAAACTTTAATGAATTTATTATAGTAATTTTTATAGTTTTTCTCATATTCTTCTAGTTTTAACTTTAATTCTTCTGTTTGATTTTCATTAAAACTAGTCTCTTCCTTTAATTTCTTTTCTTTTAATTCTTTTAAATATAGTTTAATGAATATATTATCTTTTTTCATTAAACTACGCCAATAGTTCATCTTAAAGTCTCGTTTAAGAAATCTATATTTACAAAACCCTGAAAACCCAATTCCTATAAAAACAAAAATTAATAAAATTTTATAATATGGCTTTATGCTAAGGTAATCAGGTGAATCACTAATTTCAATTTTTAATAATAAGATTGTAAATAGGCCTAATGATATTCCTAAAAACCAGTTTGAAATTTCTTTAATAGAATTTTCAAACTTTTTAGAATAATAAAAGTCTTCAAAAATATCATCGAAGTCTTTAAGCTGATCCTCTATGTCCTTCACTTTTGGTTTTTTCCTTACAATAAATAATTAATCCTACTAATAACTATTAAAACTTCTAACTCCTAAATAGACCGCAAATGTTACAAACAAAATAGCGGCAATAATCATTATAATTCTATAATATTTCGATTTGCTTAAGGTGTCCCTTCTTAAAAATAAGGCAAGGCCTATAATAGCAAACCCAATGCCTAAGATTATTTCAAGTGCTTCTCTACTCATTACTCTTGTTTTAAGCGTTCTTGTTCCGTTTGCTCTGCCAATCTTTTTTCTATAATTGGCTCAATAATTGTTTTTCTTGGCTTTGTTTTTACAAAAGGGTATAAATCTAAATCATCCTTCATGCGATCTTCAGGATTGGTATGATAATTTGTACCTAACAATTTAAGTTTTCCTTCGTCGTAAAGTTTTTGCTCCTTTTCGGCACTTTCTTTAATTTTTTGCTGAATTTTCCCTTCTTTCAACTGTTGTAGAAATCCTCTACCTTTTTCAATGGTTTTAAATAATTCCAGTGCTTTTTCGGCCAATTCATCAGTTAAACTTTCTATGTAGTATGTTCCATCGGCTGCATTGCTAACCGTATCGAAATAGCTTTCTTCTTTCAAAACCAATAATTGGTTACGGCTTATGCGCTCTCCAAATTCATTGCTTTTATGGTACAAGGCATCATACGGTAAATTACATATAGTATCGGCTCCTCCTAATACAGCGCTCATACATTCGGTAGTAGTTCTTAGTAGGTTTACATTATAATCATATAATGTTTTATTACGTTTTGAAGGCATTGCGATAATATGACACGTTTCAGAAATTTTATATTCTGAAGCTAATGCGGCGTATAATTTTCGAAGCGCCCTGATCTTTGCGATTTCAAAAAAGTAGTTAGACCCTACGGCGACTTTGAAAGTGATTTCAAGAGATTGCTGTGAGTTTGACCCTTCGACTGCGCTCAGGGTGACATTGTCAAAATGATTTAAATATTCATTGGCGTGGGCAAGCGCATAGGCCAATTGTTGTACTATCGTTGCTCCAGCATTTTGATAGCCGGTTGTATCAACACTTATAATTGCTTCGGAAGGATTTTTGGAAACAAATTTTTCTAAAATTCTGTGGTCTTCTTTTAAGTTATGAAACCAATTTCCAGAACGGGTGAGATTTCCTATTAAGTCAATATTATAATAAACAGTAGCTTTTTTTTCAGAAAGAAATAGCTTTAGTTTACTTAAAAAATCTTCTGAAAGAAATGTTAGCTTGAAATAGATTGTGGTTTTATTAAAAGGAAACTCTTTGAATATTTTTTCAATATCAAATTCATTTTCTGCTTCAAAAAGAATCGCCTCAGCACCTCTTTTTATGGCATCAATGGCTAAATTATTGGCAATTGCTTCATCATCGATAAATATATGCTGTGCAACATTCCAAGTAGTAGGTTGCCCGGGAATAGGGGTGAAGGCTTCTTCAAAATCGTCTGGATGGTAAAACGGTTTTACGTGAATACCTTCCCGACTTTGCCAAACGAGCGTTTCGTTATAATCGGCACCTTTTAGGTCGGCTTGTATTTTTTGTTTCCACTCTTTAGCGGAAACGGAATCAAAATTTTTAAATAAATCACTCATCGTCTTCCTTGTTTTTAAGGCTGTCTTCGTGTTCTATAATATAAATATCTTCGTTCTCTCTTTTAAGATAGTATTTTTCGCGTGCAAACTTTTCAACTTCGTCACTATCTTTCATTTTTTCGATAAACGCTTTGTCTTTTTCTATTTCAGTTTTATAAAATTCGGCATTTTCTTGTAACCCTTTAATGTCTTCGTCTAATTCTTCGTGAATAAACCAGGAATTAGTATCAAAAAAAACCATCCATGTCAGAAACACCAAAACAATGAGCATGTATTTGTTGCTCAGTATTTTGAACCATTTTTTCTGTTTTATTTCTGAAAATTTCACGATTCGTTTTTTCCTAATTTTTGATTGATGATGCTTCGTATTAAATTAACGGCAACCGTATTATATTTATTGGTAGGGATAATAATATCGGCAAATTCTTTTGTTGGTTCAATGAACTGCTGATGCATAGGTTTTAAGGTGGTTTGGTAGCGGGTTAACACTTCATCCAAATCCCTGCCTCGTTCTGCGATATCCCGTTTTAACCTTCGTATTAAACGCTCATCACTATCGGCGTGAACAAATATTTTAATATCGAACAACTCCCTAATATCTGGGTGGGTTAATATTAAAATTCCTTCTACAATAACCACTTTTCTAGGATGCGTGGTAACGGTTTCGCCAGTTCGGTTATGATCTACAAAACTATAGACTGGTTGTTCAAAACTGTTTCCATCTTTCAGTTCTTTTAAATGACTCACTAACAAGTCGAAATCAATGGCTTGTGGATGGTCAAAATTTATTTTTACCCGTTCTTCAAGCGATAAGTGAGAAGTATCTTTATAATATGAGTCTTGCGAGATGATACAAACTTCATCTGCTGGTAATTCTTCAACAATTTGTTGCACAACGGTTGTTTTTCCACTTCCAGTACCGCCAGCAATGCCAATTATGAGCATGTTTTTTTAGTTTTTACAAAAGTAGGGATTAAATAAGAATATAGGATATAGCGGACAGAATAAAGAAAAGTCTTTATCTACTTTTCAATCTTCGCTACTTCTTCTTCGGTAACTGGTTTGTCTTGCGTATTTCCCCAAGAGGTCATCACGTAATTTAATACATCGGCAACTTCTTTGTCGCTCAACCCCATAGGAACCATTACACCATCGTATTTTTTACCGTTAACTTCAATTTCTCCACTTTGGCCATATTTTACGGCATGAATGCTTTCTTCCCTTTTTTCGGTTAACCAATTAGATCCTGCCAAAGGCGGGAAAGTGTTTGGGACTCCTTTACCGTTTCCTAAGTGGCATTGCATACAGAAATCGGTGTAGATAATGGCACCATTTTCTTTACTGGCTTGTTGAGGTGTCTTTTTTTCTTGCGACATTTCAGCCGTAGTGTTTCCAATTTTTATGGGTTCTTTTTTATCTTTTTTTGAATCGTTACAAGCGGTTAATATTATAAAAGTAAATAGAATTGCGGCAATTTTTTGCATAGGTTAAAATGTAAAATAGTGATTGATATTTTTATAAAATTATTGAGGAACAACTTTGAATATTCCTTGCCCTTCAACAGCGATGTAAATATAATCATCTGGGCCCATTTTTACATTGCGTACTCGACCAATATCTTGGGCAATTTTTTCACGGCCTGTAACTTCGGTTCCGTTCAGTTTAACCAGTTCAACGTAATTAAACTTTAATGAACCAACCAACAAATGACCTTTCCATTCTGGGTAGTTATCTCCGGTTACAAAGTCCATTCCGCAGGGTGCGACAGAAGGAACCCAATAATAGACGGGTTGTTTCATTCCGGGTTTTGAAGTGATATCTGTAAATTTTGTACCACTATAGTTTACTCCATATGAAACTACTGGCCAGCCGTAATTAGCCCCTTTTTCTATAATGTTTATTTCGTCACCGCCTTTGGGACCGTGTTCGTGGATCCATATTTTTCCGGTTGTGGGGTGTTTTGCTACGCCTTGAGGATTTCTGTTTCCGTAAGTGTAAATTGCTTTTTTTGCATTTGCTTCATCTACGAAAGGATTATCGTTTGGAATACTACCATCGTCATTCAAACGGTAAATTTTACCACCATCTCGAGTAATATCTTGCGGATTCACATCGCGATTTCCCCGTTCGCCTATTGAAAAATATAGATAGCCCTCGTTGTCAAATTCAATACGCGAACCAAAATGCTGTCCTCTTGTGGTATTTGGGGTAGCTTTGTAAAGCTCATCAATTTCAGTTAAAGAACCGTTCGTTAGCTTACATCGAATAAGCTTGGTGTTTCCTCCGTTACCGTCACCTTCAGTGGAAGCATACGTTATGTAAATCCAACCGTTTTCAGAATAATTTGGGTGTAATTCAATATCTAATAAACCGCCCTGTCCACGGTTATACACTTCTGGAACGTTTTTTATTTCGGTTTTGTTTCCGTCTTTAAAATGAATGAGGATACCAGCTTTTTCGGTAATTAACATGCTGCCGTCTGGCAACCACGTCATCCCCCAAGGATTATTAAGGTTGTTTACTACTTTTTCGGTACTATAACTTCGGGTTTCTTGTGTTGTTAAAGCTACATCGTTTTCTTTTTTACGTTGTGCACAAGAGGTTAAAACAGTAAAGCAGAGTAAAAGGATTAGTAATTTTTTCATAGTAAATCTTTTTTTGAAAAGATACTAATTTAGAGTGAAATGTGAAAGTCCCTTTGGTTTATAAACCAAAGGGACTTTGCGGGGGGCATTATTTTAAAAGTCTAACCATTCTAACTGATGGATCTCTGACTTCAATTATATATACGGAAAAAAAGTACACTTGGTTTTACCTTATAATAGCTTTTTAATAAGTGTTATTCTAAACCTTACCTTTGTAGGTAGTAAGATATATGTAATCAGGGTATTATGCGTAATTTTTATTTTCTCATTTTAGTGATTTTTTCTGCTTTGCCTTTAAGCGGGCAAACTGAAATCGATAGTCTTAAACAAGAATTAGAAAAAACTCCTAATGAAAATATCAAGAAGGTAAAACTATTGAATCAATTGGGTTTTGAATATTGGATTATCGATTCAAAAAAATCGATTGCGTATGGAAATAAAGCCCTTTCCATTTCAAAAAAAATAAAGAATCCAGAAGGACAAGCCAAGGCCAATAGAATACTGGGCGTTGCCTACTGGACACAAGGAGAAATAACCGCTGCTCTTTCCCATCTTTTAAAAGCAAAGCAAAAGTACACCAAACTAAAGGATGACAGTGGATTGGCCAACGTTCTTTTGAATACTGGGATGGTTTATGCCGACATTCAGGATTATGATACTGCGATGGAATACTATAACAAAGCCATCGATAAATTTTCAGCATTGGGGTTAAAAGGCCGAATAGGTACTACATACACAAAAATAGCTACGATACTTATTGAAAAAGGTATTTATTATGAAGCCAAAGAATATCTCGAAAACGCTTTGAAAATCCATCAGAAAAAAAATTTTAAATATGGCATTTCTGAAGTACACAACCGGCTGGCATTACTTTATATGTCCGAAGGCAATAATGAACTTGCCTTTGATAATTTAAGGAAATCCATTATGTTGGGGAACGAAATCAATGACACTTATGGGCGAATAAATAATTTGGTACTTTATGGAAAGCTACTTCGGTTGGATGGGGACCTCGACTTATCTGAACAGCACTTAAAATTGAGCCTTAGCAAGGCAAAGCAGCATAATTTAAAAAAATTTGAACTTCAGTCTTATTACGAATTAAAAGAACTCAAAAAAGAACAGGACAGTTTTGCAAAAGCATTTATTTACTATGACCACTATAATGCTTTGAAAGATTCGATCTTCAACACTGAAAAATCAAAACAATTGGCAGCAACGGAATTTAGAAACCAATTGGAGACAAAAACAAAGAGGCTAAGCCTGTTGCAGGAAAATGAAGAAAAAAACAAACTAATTATTTGGGGATTGATCGTTGGCGGGGTGTTACTATCAGCGATAACCTTTTTAGTATTCCGTGCCCGCATAAGAGATAAAAGAAAAAGCAAAGAACTCTTGAGAAAAAAGCAACAACTTATCCTTTCACAAAAAGAGCTGACAGATACCACTTCGGAAAACGCCAGGTTAAAACAAAAAGAACTTGAACAAAAGATAGAACATAAAAACCGAGAGCTTACAGCATATACCTTGAACTTTGTTAAAAAGAACGAACTGATAGAGGATTTGAAACAGCAATTGAAAATAGCGAAAAATGCTTCGGAAAAGGAGCGGATAGATATTATTAAAAATCTGGGCAATATTTTAAAACAAGAGCAACTTTTCGATAAAGATTGGGAAGATTTTAAACGACTGTTTGAGTCGGTTTACATTGGTTTTGACCAAAAACTAACAGCTAAGTATCCTGAACTTACAGCCAATGACCTGAAATTATGCAAGCTTATAAGACTTAACTTAAACAGTAAAGAAATTTCAGAAATTTTAGGTATTTCACCCGATAGTGTAAAAACGGCTCGTTATCGACTTCGTAAAAAGTTAAGATTAGAATCTGATGAAGACCTTTTTTCCTTTCTTCTTCAAACTGGAAAGTAGGCCGTATTACCTTCACCCTCAAATTAAACATAGAATAATATTTATTTATAAATAATTGATTTTCAATTTTTTACAAACCATTGTCTACCTATTGTATACCTTTTTTTAACATCTTGTTTAAGTTATACACATGTAATAAACTGATTGTGCACGGTTTATATGTGCTATTTCTTTTTGTTTCAAACTTAACCTTTCATCTTGCTAAAGTCCAGAACATAAACTGGACAAATAAATCCATCAAAAAATATTGATAAATGATTACAAAAGATAAAATAGAAACATTAAAGACTCAATTGAGGGGGATATTAATAAGTCCCGATGATGAAAAATACGATGAAGCTCGAACTATTTACAATGCCATGATTGATAAAAAACCCTCGTGTATTGCCAAATGCAGAAACGTGGCGGATGTCATTACCTGTGTAAAATTTGCAAGGGAAAACAACCTGCCCACATCCATATTAGGTGGTGGCCACAATGGCCCGGGACTTGCCCTGGTAGATGACGGACTGGTAATCGATGTATCAAATATGAAAGGAGTGCGCGTTAACCCCGAAGCCAAAACTGTACGAGCTGAAGCTGGTTGCACTTGGGCAGATGTCGATCACGCTTCCCATGCTTTTGGTCTTGCTACAGTTAGTGGAGTTATTTCGACTACGGGAATTGCTGGGCTTACATTGGGTGGCGGCCATGGTTACCTTAGCAGAAAATACGGATTGACTGTCGATAACTTGATTGAAGCCGATGTAGTCCTTGCTGACGGAAGTTTTGTAACTGCCAGTGAAACGGAAAACAAAGAGCTCTTTTGGGCACTTCGTGGGGGTGGTGGAAATTTTGGAGTTGTGACCTCTTTTAAGTACAATCTCCATCCTGTAGATCAAGTTGTAGCAGGTCCTATGATGTGGCCAATCAGCCAAACGGAAAAAATAATGAAATGGTATCGTGACTGGCTACCCAAAGCACCAAACGATGTATATGCCTTTTTCTTAACTGCTGAGGTGCCCGGTGATCCATTCCCGCCAGAACTTCACGGCGAAAAAGTTTGTGGGCTAATGTGGTGTGTTATGGGTTCAGAGGAAGATACCGAGACGTTTTTGCAAGAAGCACGAAATGTTGCCAAACCTTTGTTTGAGCATGTTGGCTCAATGCCATACCCGAAATTGCAGAGTATGTTTGACGAGCTATACTGTCCCGGTTTGCAGTGGTATTGGAAAGGGGATTTTGTAAATGAATTGTCAGATGAGGCCATAACTAAGCATCTCAATTATGCAGAAGTGCCTACGTCACTTTCTACTATGCACTTGTATCCGATTAATGGTGCAGTACATAATAAAAATGCCACGGAAACAGCCTGGAAACATCGTGACGTAAATTGGTCGATGGTAATTGCAGGTGTAGCAACAGACCCGACTGACACCGACAAAATAAAAAGCTGGGCTCTAGACCTTTGGGAGGCCACCTATCCTTATAGTGCTGGAGCGGCTTATGTTAATTTTTTAATGAAAGAAGGTGATGAACGGGTCAAGGCTTCCTATGGTGAAAACTATCAGCGGTTACAGAAGGTTAAAGCAAAATATGATCCAGAAAATTTCTTTCGGATTAACCAGAATATAAAACCAGCATAAGTATAATAACTAAAAATAAATCTAAAATTTAGAAACTATGAAAAATTTAAAATTTCGATTACCAAATTTAACAGAAACGATACTAGTCCTCTTGCTTATTTGCAGTGGTTACATGGTTAGAGGACAAGGCAGCGGTACAACCGAAAATGCAATCGTTAGGAATGCCAGTGACGAAGACCTGAAATGGGGTCCTTGCCCTTCTTTTATGGGCGATGGATGTAATATTACCGTGTTGCACGGCAATCCCAAAAAACCAAATACTGATATCTTGTTCAAGATGAAAGGAAATACATCTGTGCCCCGACACTGGCATAACTCACCTGAGCGTATGGTGTTGATATCAGGAATGATGCGGGTAAACTATGACGGGCAGGCTCCAGAAGTATTACAGGCAGGCGACTACGCATATGGCCCAGCCGAACGCCCGCATACAGCCTCGTGCCTGTCGGATGAACCCTGTGTTCTATTTATAGCTTTTGAAGAGCCTATAGATGCAATGCCGGGATCTAATAAAGACTAAATTGTTATATAATCAGAAATAATTTTAAAGGCCACAGATCGTCGCAGGTTTAAACAACATCCTACTAATGATAAACTGTGAAAAGCTGTGGCATAAATTTTCAGATATTTTGGTAGGTTCAAAACCATTTACGTCGTTAGCTAATAATAAAAAGTATTAATAATAAAAATTAAGATAAAAGCAGCTATTATACTTCGTTTGCTATTTTTCAAACTTGTTTGCAGCATTTTATATAAAGTGTTTTTAATCTTCCTCTAAAGCGGCTTCCAGTTCATCGGTCATTTCTAGGTTATGAAACACGTCTTGTACATCGTCATCGTCTTCAAACGCTTCAATGAGGTTCACAATTTGCTTTGCTTCATCAACGGGTAAGGTTTCTGTATTTAAGGGGATTCGTTGCAATTTGGCGTTGTGGGTTTCAATAGATAAAGATTCTAGTTTTTCTGACATCCTACCGAAATCAGTAAAATTGGTATAGATTACAAAAAAGTCGTCTTCATTTTCAAACTTAGTGGCGCCAGCTTCAATTAACTCTAATTGCAATTCTTCCAAATCCCAATCCAACCCTTCTTTTTTCAAAGTAAAAACACCTTTTCGGTCAAATAGAAATTCCAACGAACCATTTGTGCCCAAACTACCATTATGCTTTGTGAAAATAGAACGAACCGAAGCTACGGTACGGTTGGTGTTATCGGTGGTGCACTCTACGTAAAAAGCAATACCGTGAGGTCCGTAGCCTTCAAAAGTCATTTTTTCATAGCTGTCAGCATCAGCGCCCGAAGCCTTTTTTATAGCCCGTTCAATGGTGTCTTTAGGCATATTGACACCTTTGGCATTTTGTATGGCGTTACGCAAAGACGGATTGGTCTCCGGATCGCCATTTTGGTTGTTTTCCTTTATTGCAACGGTAATTTCTTTAATTACCCGGGTAAATTGCTTAGCGCGTTTTTTATCCTGTGCGCCCTTTCGGTGTTTAATATTTGCCCATTTACTGTGTCCTGCCATAGTTTGAGAAATTTAAAAAGTAAAACCTACTTGTTTTTTCAATTTCTTAAAAATACATTTTCTTAAAGTTTTCTGAAAAGATGAATTTTTCAATTTGCGTTTTTTACATTCTTTGTACCAATTTTTCAAAACCGTATCTTTACGGAAAATTCTTTTCTATGAGTGCAACTTATAAAGCCGTGGTTAATGACTCGTTTGAGTTCTCGATACCTGGCGATGACATAGAAACGTTAGATAGCGTTTCTGAAACAAAAAATAAAGTACACCTACTTCAAAAAAACAAATCGGTCACTGCCGAGGTGATTTCCAAAGACCTACTTAATAGAACCTATACGATTAAAGTAAACGGAAATAGGTATACTGTTAAAATTGAAAACGAACTCGATGCCCTTATTACTGAAATGGGACTTTCTTTGGGGAATGATTCAATTGAAAATGAAATTCACGCCCCAATGCCGGGATTAATTTTAGAAGTAAACGTAAAAGCAGGCGATACGGTGAGTGAAGGCGATTCCCTTTGTGTGCTGGAAGCTATGAAGATGGAAAATGCCTTAGGCGCACCTAGAGATGGTGTGGTAAAAGCGGTACACATTGCCACCGGAGAAACGGTAGATAAAAACGCATTGTTAATTGAACTAGAAGACTAATGGATATTAAAAAAATATTGGTTGCTAACCGAGGGGAAATTGCCCTTCGCGTTATGAAAACCGCTCGAAATATGGGCTTGAAAACGGTAGCTGTTTTTTCGGAAGCAGACCGCAATGCCCCACACGTTAAATTTGCAGATGAAGCCGTATGTATTGGCCCGCCACCTTCTTCAGAGTCTTATCTAAAAGGTGATTTGATTATTGAAACAGCAAAAGAGTTAGGAGCTGATGCGATACATCCTGGTTACGGATTTTTAAGTGAAAATGCAGATTTTGCTGAAGCAATAGAAAAAGCAGGATTGATTTTCGTTGGTCCAAAATCGTACGCTATTAAAGTAATGGGGGACAAGTTGGCGGCTAAAGATGCTGTGAAAGATTACGATATCCCAATGGTACCTGGAATAGACGAAGCTATTACCGATGTAGAGAAAGTAACAAAAATTGCAAAAGATATTGGATTCCCTATTTTAATAAAAGCCGCTGCTGGTGGTGGTGGAAAAGGGATGCGTGTTGTAGAAGAGGAAAAAGAACTGGCCGAACAAATGAAACGAGCTATTAGTGAAGCCGAATCTGCCTTTGGTAATGGTGCCGTTTTTATTGAAAAGTACGTTGCATCGCCACGACATATTGAAATTCAAGTATTAGCCGATACACACGGTAATGTGTTGCATTTATTTGAACGTGAATGTAGTGTACAACGAAGACATCAAAAAGTTGTAGAAGAAGCACCTTCTGCGGTTTTAACACCTCAATTACGCCAAAAAATGGGCGAAGCAGCGATAAAAGTAGCTAAGGCTTGTGATTATGTAGGTGCCGGAACGGTTGAGTTTTTGCTCGATGAAAATCATAACTTCTACTTTTTAGAAATGAATACGCGTCTACAAGTGGAACATCCAGTAACCGAATGGATAACCGGAATCGATCTAGTAGAAGAGCAAATTAAAATAGCCGACGGACAAGAACTATCGTTTACACAAGAGGATTTAGAAATAAACGGTCACGCTCTCGAGTTGCGTGTGTATGCAGAAGATTCCCTTGATAATTTTATGCCGAGTGTGGGTACATTAGATGTGTATCAACCACCAAAAGGAAAACACATTAGAATGGACGATGGTTTTGAAGAAGGAATGGAAGTTCCTATTCAATACGATCCTATGTTGGCCAAGCTGATTACCTACGGAAAAACCCGTAACGAAGCCATTCAACATATGATTGAAGCTATTGCTGCTTATGAAGTAGAAGGGGTAAGTACTACCTTGCCTTTCGGGAAATTTGTTTGCGAGCATGAAGCTTTCCGAAGTGGGAATTTTGATACGCATTTTGTGAAGAAATTTTATTCCGAAGATTTACTAAAAGAAGAAATAAAAGAAGAAGCCGAAATAGCAGCTAAAATTGCTTTGAAAACCTACCTGAAAGAAGTGGAGCAATTACGAGTACCAAAACATTAATAGCGATAGAGTTTATGAGCGATACGAATAAAGAATTACAGAAAAAGATAGCCGAAGCAAAATTAGGCGGAGGCGAAAAAAGAATAGAAAAACAACACGAAAAGAAGAAACTCACAGCGCGTGAGCGAATAGAATATCTATTAGACGAAGGCTCTTTTGAAGAAATGGGCATTCTTGTTACTCACCGTACCACCGATTTTGGTATGGAAAAACAAACATATTACGGTGATGGAGTTGTAACTGGATACGGAACAATAGACAACCGACTTATTTACGTGTTTGCCCAAGATTTCACTGTATTTGGTGGTGCTTTATCTGAAACACACGCAGAGAAAATTTGTAAAATTATGGATCATGCCTTACGGGTAGGAGCCCCTTTAATTGGGCTTAATGATTCAGGTGGGGCCCGAATTCAAGAAGGGGTACGTTCGTTAGGTGGTTATGCCGATATTTTTTACCGAAACGTGCAGTCTTCTGGAGTGATTCCGCAGATTTCAGCAATAATGGGGCCTTGCGCCGGTGGAGCCGTATATTCCCCAGCGATGACCGATTTTACGATGATGGTACAAGACAGTAGTTATATGTTTGTAACGGGACCTAACGTAGTGAAAACTGTAACGAATGAAAATGTAACTTCAGAAGAATTAGGTGGCGCTCATACTCACGCAACAAAAAGTGGGGTAACGCACTTTACAGCGAGTAACGATATTGTATGCTTAGAGCAGATAAAACAATTACTAAGCTATTTGCCGCAAAATAACCAAACTGCACCCGAATCTCTTCCCTATGAAATGGGGGATGAGGTGCGAGAAGAATTAGAAAGCATTGTGCCAGATTCTTCAAACAAGCCGTACGATATGCATACGGTAATTGGCGGTATCATAGATAAAGATTCCTTTTTTGAAGTACATAAAGATTATGCCGATAATATTATTGTCGGTTTTGCCAGATTAGGTGGAAGAAGTATTGGTATTGTTGCCAATCAGCCAATGAGCCTTGCCGGCGTTCTCGATGTGGATAGCAGTAAAAAGGGAGCACGTTTTACCCGTTTTTGCGATGCTTTTAATATTCCGCTATTAGTATTGGTGGATGTACCAGGCTTTTTACCGGGAACCGATCAAGAATGGAACGGTATCATTTTAAACGGAGCTAAACTATTGTATGCGTTAAGCGAAGCAACGGTGCCAAGAGTTACGGTTATTACAAGAAAGGCCTATGGAGGTGCGTATGACGTTATGAACAGTAAACATATTGGAGCGGATATGAACTATGCTTGGCCTACGGCCGAAATTGCCGTAATGGGAGCAAAGGGAGCCAGTGAGATTATTTTCAGAAAAGAAATTGCTGCTGCAGATGATCCAGAGTTGAAACTTTCAGAAAAAGAAGCCGAATATGCAGAGAAATTCGCTAATCCATTTAAAGCTGCGCAACGTGGATTTATAGACGAAGTAATTCAGCCAAAAGAAACAAGAAGAAAGCTTTTAAAATCTTTTTCAATGTTGGAAACCAAAACGGTAGAAAGGCCTAAACGTAAACATGGAAATATTCCGTTATAAAAAGTTGACGTTAATTTTATTAGTAAATGTAAAAACTAGAGCCTTATTTTGTTAAATGTTTTTTAAAAACACCCAAAATGAGTAGGCATTATTTTTAATTCGGAATATGTTTGGTTACCATTGTGCCTTATACATTAATAAATTAAAAAACGGAATAATGTCAAAATTAAAAGCAACAACTTTATTATTATTTGTAACCCTATTAGGTGGTGTGTCTTTTGCACAAGCTCAAGATAAAATAAGCGATGCTGAATTAAATAAATTTGCGGATGCTTTTCAAGTAGTGCAAATGGAGAACCAGAAAGCACAACAGAAAATGGCAACGGTTATTACTGATAACGGAATGGAAGTAGAGCGTTTTTCTACGATTCAACAAGCAGTTTCGAACCCTAATCAAGAGGCAGATGCTACAGATGCGGAGATGAAGAAGCACGATGCGATTATGGCTGAAATCAAGAAAATGCAACCAGCTATTGAGGCTAAAATGGAAAAAGCAGTTGCCGATTCTGGAATTACAATAGAACGTTATCAAGCTATTGGTACTGCGTTACAACAAGATAAAAGTTTACAGCAGCGTTTTCAAAGCATTATGATGAAAAATGCAAAACAAAACTAGAAAACTAGTACCCAATACTTATGTAATTAAAAAGAGCAATGTATATTGCTCTTTTTTTATGCAATAAAGCTTCTATTTGGTTTGTGCAGGTATCTTAATTAATTATTTTTGCACTCAATTCGGGATGTAGCTTAGTCCGGTTAAAGTGCACGGCTGGGGGCCGTGAGATCGGAGGTTCGAATCCTCTCATCCCGACAAAAAAGACTGTCTATTTTGACAGTTTTTTTATTCTGCAAGTTCATCATCCGCATAGGATTCTTCTACTATATTACCAGAAGCATCTTTCATTTGCTCTAAGAAATACAGACCATTTCGAGAAGGAATATAAAAGTACTCAGCCACTCCATCTGCATCTTCTGTTAAAACTCTGTCTTTATTGTAATAAGATACACGGGTGATCATTCCAGATTCGTTTTTATGAAAAACAACATCAGCAATACCTTCTGCATCGTTTACTAAAATTTGATGTGTGTCAAAAGTGCTAATTCGTGTGATTTCATCTGCTTTGTTCCACAAATATTCTATGCTGTGATATCCGTCAGGACCAAAAACAGCATTGTCATTTTTATCTCTGAAAGATTGTTTTTCTATAAAGCCAACTTTAGTAAGTTTTTTTTCTTCTCGAAAAAACCCATAACTATTATTTATTTTCTCTTTATTTTTTCCGTAGTACTCATAACCAATATTTCTTTGAAACTTATCATACAGATAAACAATTTGGTGTGTATTTGTTTCATCGTATATTGGGTTGTTGTTTTTATCGAAAAATTGTTCAGAAATTAGGGTGCCAAATTCATTATAGGTATATAAAATTTTACAAATTCCACTTTGTAATTTATTCTGTTGATTATAATAGGTGATTAAAGAATCTTTCCCGAAACGATTTATTTTTATATCTGTTCTATATACACCATCCCAAAGGGCTGGTTTTAAATTACTATCGTAGTTTTTACGTTCGATTAGAACATTGTTATCATTATATTTAAATGTATTAAAGGTTACATTTTGAAGTGCATCGGCAAGGGTATTATCTTTTGTAAAATAAGTGGTTTTTATTTTATTGTTGTTTTTGTCATATTCCCACTTGGTGGTAGCTACATCATTTTCAAAAGGATATTTTTCAAGCTTGGAGTTATAACCTGTTGTTTCAATTTTATTATTATTGTCATCATATTTATGTCTATATCTTACAATACTATCAGTGGTAATAGCATAGCTGCCATTTATATTCCTATATGTCTCTTCAAGTAAATTTCCCTTTTCATCTAATAGTTCTTCAATATAACCAACTCCAAGTGTGGTATTTAAATTTTCGCCAAATGCATCTTTGTTATAATTAATACGTCTTGTATTATTTATATATGTGTATTGGGAAGCTCCCCATTTGTTTTCGGTAAACTGGAGGACATAGTTTGGTAAATAACTAGCTTCAAAAGTAATACGGCCAATACTATCAAATAATTGAACGGTTTGAAAGACTTCAGAAGTGCCTAAAACTGCTTTATTGTTTATGTTGAAGTTTCTTATGTCTGTAAGATTTCCGTAGATATCGTAGGTATATTGGTAACGAGAGACCCCTTTATTGTCTGATGTGGGTCTTGCAAAATTATCCAAAAGTTGAACTTCTCTTAAACACCCTCTTTCATCATACAAGTATTGTGTATTGTAGTCTTCAATATGAAAAGCAAAATTGTCTTTTTTATCAAAACTTTTCACTTGTATTACTTGATGGTTATCATTGAAATCATACTCATAACTTGAAACAAAATCAGTATTATAGGTAGGTTTTTTTTGTAGGTTTAAGTAGGTTATTTTTTTAGTACGTTCTAATTTGTCCAATGTTCGTTTTTCATAAAAAAAGCCTTCCTTTCTTTTAATTTGATTTCCTTTAAGGTTATAGTATGAAGATAAATAGCTGTTTGTTTTGGCATCAAACTCACGCTTTACGGAAGCTACACCTTCTCTTTTTACAGGTTTTCCTTGATCGTTATAGTATTTTGTGCGTATGTTTCCTTGTTTATCAAAAGTAGTCTTAACAATACAGTGGTCTTTGGTATTTCTGTAGACCATATTTTCATTATAGAAATGTGTCTCAAAATGTAAGCTGTCTTTTTTAACTAGTATTGTAATAGGGGTTTCAAAGTAGCCACCTTCACTTAGCTTCCCATTATTATAATATGAAATAACAGTACTGTCATTTTTGTTTTCTATATGATATACAGCTCCATTTTTACTTTTTTCTTTAGTTTCAGGAATTGAAGGTTGTAGCTTACAAGACATAGTATAGTTTAATGCTCTAAAATATTTAGTCTTAGCTCCAGTAAAAGCTTGATAACTAAAAATATCATCATTTTCATAATAGGCTGTTTCTCTAAGTAAGCCGTCTACGTACAACTCCCAGTATCGTTGGTTTTCTAGAATGGCATTATGTTCAGATTGAGTGTCATATTCATATTGTAAACTGTCCCGAAGCGTGCTGTAAGTTTCAACTAAATCTTCTAGCTTTTCTTGTGTTAATTTGTCTTCCCCAAGTTTTACAATGTCTTTTCTTAACCGGCGCGCACAGTATTCAGTTATATTAAAATGATACTGTTCGTGAATCAATAATTGTTCATTTCCTATTGTATCGGTTTTTTTATGCCCGGATTTATTGGGGTTCATATATGCATAAACCTTAAAGTGGTTGTTATCTATATCAACGTCATATATAAAATTTGAATAGACCATTGCATCATAGCCACCCTCTATGCTTGTAACTTCAGGAAAGTCATCCCACGTTAGGGAACGCTCCTTCCAATTGATGAATTCTTTGGTTTCAGTCTTAAAAGACCATCCAAACCCTATTAGAATAACCAAAAGAACAAACGATATAAATAGATTGTATTTAGGCTTTAACATAAGAAACAGATTTCTTTCGGGTTGCTGAATATATTAAGGAGCCTAGGTAGGTAAAACAAAAAATAGAAACTATGTAAAAAAGTTGTTCAATCAATTCGAACACTCCAAAAACTAAATTGTTTAGAAAAAAATAACGGAACGTCCCTATACAAATAGCTAATACTACTGAAAATATAATCCTATAAATTAACTTGTAATAGGTTTGGTTAGGCTGCGGCGTCCCAGCATTTGAAAGGTATAGCAACAGAAAAAAACCAGTAGCAATAGCGACCGTTTCAGCAAGATAAATAAATATATAGATTCCTTCACTAAAATAAACATCTGTAAAAGCGACCAATAATGTGGTGAGTAAAACACCAACTAGAAGTTCGCTTCCAATTAATTGATAAGTCTTACTCTTAGGAAGAGCTGTTTTTTCTTTAAAGGATAATTTCGGTTTTTGTTGCTCTTCTAGTTCAGTTAATTTGGGGTCTTGACCATATCTGTTTTTACGGTTAAGCCCTTCACTGAATAACAAGACAAAAAAATAGAGGGGTATTAACTGGTAAAATCCATTTTGATCTAAATCATGACAACGCTTAGTACTTTGTGAAATTAAAAACCAATATATAGCTACAAAATATACTATACCGTTTAAATCTCCTATTAAAGTAGACTCGCTGAGAATAGAAATTATGAAAATCCCCACTAAAAAGAGTAGGTAACTTAATGCATATTCGGTGCGGCGTATTCTGCCTTTAAAAGAAAATGGTTGTCTGAACATGTAAGCTAAAGTACTAACGCTTGCGAATATACACGATTCTTTTAAATGGACAAATTATTTTTGCTTTTCCCCTAAGCTATAAACTATCAACGTTTTCTTTTACGATTGTTTCTAATTTAGTTCTTTTTTTTCTGGATTAAAATTACAAGTAGAACAGGTATAGCAATACCTTTCATAGATGTTTTCTTAATTTGTATGCTGCTTTTTTAGTAAACAGATAGCGTTCAAATAGTTTGTAAACGCTTTAACAGTTCTGTTCGCATGACCTTGCTCATCGGGATGGCTTTTTTTGAAATGACCACATGGGTTCCGGCAATTTCATCAACACAGGTAAGGTTGATGATGTAGGACCTATGAATGCGTAAAAAATGTTTTGCAGGCAATTTTTCATCAACGTCCTTTAATGGCATGACCAAAAGATATTCTCGGGTTTTTGAAAAAATACGGCAATAGTTACGGTCTGCTTCGATATAGTATATATCCTTGGTGTCTATTTTTACCATTCGCTCTTGGTGTCGTACAAAAATACGGTCGCTCAAGATAAAGGGGTCGTGCTGTTTTTTTTCTAAACTCACTCCATTTTCAGAAGCTTTTTTATGGTTTATCCTTTCAACGGTCAACTCTATGGCACGTTGCAGATCTAATTTTTTAAAAGGCTTCGAAATAAATCCATAAGGATGGGTTTCTTTAGCACGGTTAAAATGTGCGTCGTCAGCATTGGCGGTGAGATAAATTACGGGAATATTGTGTTCAACCTGCATAAGATGTGCGGTCTCTATTCCGTCCAGCTCACCTTTTAACTGAATGTCCATTAAAACAATATCGGGCATTTCTTCTTGAATCTGTATGAGGGCTTCTTCCCCTCTAGGTAAAATACCTGTTACTTCATATCCCAAATCGCTCAATTGTAGTGAGATATTTGCGGCGATGACCATTTCATCTTCAACGATTAATATTTTTACAGGTTGAGCCATTAAGCAACTTTATAGTTTTTGAAAGTAAAAAATACGGTGGTTCCTTTTTTGTGTTCTTCAGAAAGGGTTCCATTGAGCTGTTGTGTGAGCAATTGTATCAACTGCGTTCCAAATCCAGTTCCCTTGGGGGCTGCACCTTCAGTTTTACCAATTCCATTGTCAGATACTTTTAACTTCAAGTCGTTGTTTTCTTCTTTTAAGGTGATGTTTATTTTTCCTTGTGCCCCTTTAGGGAATGCATATTTTAATGCGTTGGTCAAAAGTTCGTTTACAATTAAGCCAATGGGCACTGCGGTATCTACATCAAGGTTTAGCTTTTCCATGGCACATTCTATCTTCACTTTGTCTTCTGCATTGAAGGTGTCTAAAACCCCTTCGCTTAAATTTATAAAATAGTCCTTCATCTCAATAGCACCGAGATTGGTGCCTTGATAGAGTTTTTGATGGATTATGCCCATACTCTGTACGCGGTTCTGGCTAGCGAGCATGGCCTCTTTGCTGGCTTTGTCGGTGAGTTGTGCCGATTGTAACGCGATAAGGCTTTTTACCATTTCCAGATTGTTTTTCACACGGTGATGTATTTCCTTAAGCAAGAGCTCGTTTTGTTTGTTTTTGGTATCGAGTTCAGCATTTAAAAGTGAGAGGGCTTTTCGTTTTTTTCGGATATTTTTTATCGTGAAATACATCCCGAATAGAATAATGGCAAGGAGGGCGGCAAGGCTTATGTAGAGTGTCTGTATTTTTTTTTGCTGTTCAATTTTATTTTTCTGCTGTCCAATTTCGATAGTTTTTTTAGCCGTTTCATATTTTACATGAGCTTCGCTCTCAACTCTAGATGTAATTGAGGTTAAATAATCTGAGTGACCTTTCTCGTACAATTCATGGTATTCCAAGGCATTTTTATAATCACCCAGTTCTCGGTATATATTTGAAACGTGCATATAGTTTTCCCAAAGATTTTTGGTGTTTCCAGTACGTTTCATAATTTCTATTGCCTTTAAATTATAAGGCAGTGCTTCAGCATAATTTCCTTGCAATAAATACACATGGCCAATGTTTGCTGTTGGGGGCATCATGTATTGCTCTAAACCCATTTTTTTAGCACCTTCATAGCACAAGTTGTAATTTGCAATGGCTTTATCATACTCTTCAAGATATTTATAGATGTTTCCACGTCCATTGTAACAGGCTAAAAGTGGGGCACCAGTCTCACCAACTTCTTTATAGGTCTGTATGGCTTTGTTCATGTTTTGCAGGCTTTCTTCTAAACTGGAAAGAAATAATTGATTTTCTGCTAATCTTCGGTAGGAGAGTGCTATGTCTTTTTCGTAGCCATATTCTTTTTGTATTGCAATGGCTTTTTTGCAATATTCTGCACCTTCTGAATACCTGTTTGAATAATAAAATAAATCACCGATGGAAGTATAACATTTTGCAATACCTTGTTGATCTTGCATTTCTTCGTATATAGCTAGAGCAGCATAAACAGCCTTTGAGGCTTTCTCGTATGCTGCGGTGCTACCATAATTAGCTTTTAGTAAAAGATATGTTTCGGCTAATTTTTTGTTTAACCCTTGTTCTTTGTATAGGGCAATGGCTTTTTTAAGATAGGCTATGGAAGAATCTAGCACCGTGTGTTTTTCGTGCCATTGGGCTAAATCGACATAGGTATGTGCCAGCTTCTCAAGGTTATTGTTCTTTTTTGAAACTGATATCGTTTTCTTGAAACTTTCATATTCCAGAATAGAGTCACTGATAATGGGGACTTGAACATCTCCGTTACCAACACTTAGATTAATTGTATCCCCTTGTGTTTTGGAAGAATCCTGAGGGAGACTGTTCCACGAAACGCAAGCTAATACCGCGAACAGTAATAGAGGTTTCATTGTATGATGATTGATTGTTAGTTACTGCTAAAGATAGTTTCTTTTTTAAAAACTACCGTACGTATAATCCCTTAAATTTCAGAATGCTACAAAAAATAGCGTGCTACCATTATTCATCCAAAAGATCTGGACGTAATTTTTGGGTACGCTGCAAGGCTTGATCTTCCCGCCATTGTTCAATTTTAGGGGTATTGCCACTGGTTAAAATATCAGGGACTTTCCAACCTTTGTATTCCGCAGGACGTGTGTAAACAGGTGGGGCAAGTAAATTATCTTGAAAAGAATCGGTTAAAGCTGAGGTTTCATTCCCTAATACACCGGGAATAAGCCTAATTACGGCATCTGCCACTAAAGCTGCACCTAATTCGCCACCGCTTAACACAAAATCACCTACCGAGATCTCCCGTGTAATAAAATGGTCACGTACCCGCTGGTCCACCCCTTTATAATGACCGCAAAGAATGATGATGTTTCCTTTTAAAGACAATTCATTCGCAATACTTTGGTTAAAAGTAGTGCCATCGGGCGTCATATAGATTATTTCGTCATACTCCCTTTCAGATTTAAGTTGGGTTATGCATTTGTCAATAGGTTCGATCATCATGACCATTCCAGCTCCGCCACCGTATTGATAGTCATCAATTTGTTTATAGTTGTTGCTTGAATAATCGCGTAAGTTATGCAAGTGCACAGAGACGATTTTCTTATCAATGGCACGTTGTAGTATAGAAGCTTCAAAAGGGCTTCGTAATAATTCAGGGACTACTGTGAGGATGTCTATGCGCATTTCTGAAAAAAGATTATCTATTTGGTTGCAAAAGTACAGTAAATTAGAAGAATTAAACCTCCCAAGTATAGTGAAAGGTATGTTCGTCTTTTTTCCAGCCTAAGCGTTCGTATAAATGTTGCGCTGGGTTGTTGGTTTCGGTTTCCAGTGTGAGTCCTTTACTACCTTCTTTTTTAGCAAATTGTTTGGCGTGGTTTAATAATGCTTCGCCAATTCCTTGACCTCTATTTTTTTCTGAAACAAATAAATCATTTAAAATGTACGTTCGCTGTACTGAAACCGAAGAAAAACTTGGGTATAATTGTGTAAAGCCAACAGCTTCATTTTTCGAAGAAAAAGCTATAAATATAACCGAGTCGTTTTGCCGAAAACGGTCTTTTAAAAATGCTTCAGCTTTATCTAGATTGTCTGGTTGTTTATAGAACATTCTGTAGCCATTGAATAGTCTTGTTAGTTGGTTTAAGTGTTCATCGGTGGCTTGCAGTATTTTCATCGCTGTTGTTTCTGAAAAATTAATTAAACTTGAAGGAAATAGACGTTTTTTCAGTTACTAAAGTTATAAAAAAAGTCCCACAGAAATGCGGGACTTTAAATCATTAAATTTTAGTAGTCTACTAATAATACGTATAGCGTCTTACTTCAGCAATATACTTCGCTAAACGAATTACTTGATGGCTATAGCCATATTCATTATCGTACCAAACGTACAACACAGCATTTTTACCGTCTTCGGTAACAATAGTTGCGTTACTATCGTAAATGGAAGGGGCAGAAGATCCAACAATATCGCTGGATACCAACTCATTGCTCAATGAATATTTTATTTGCTCTACTAAATCACCTTCTAGGGCATATTTTTTCATAATAGAATTAATACCATCAACAGATGTTTTAGATTCTAATTCTAAATTCAAAATAGCTAACGACCCATTAGGAACAGGAACCCGGATAGCGTTTGAAGTTAATTTCCCTTCAAAGGAAGGCAATGCTTTTGAAACTGCTTTTCCAGCACCGGTTTCAGTAATTACCATGTTTAAAGCAGCAGCACGACCTCTTCGGTATTTCTTGTGCATGTTATCTACCAAGTTCTGGTCGTTAGTGTATGCGTGGATAGTTTCCAAATGTCCGTGCACAACGCCCAATGAATCTTCAACGGCCTTTAAAACAGGTGTAATAGCGTTTGTAGTACAAGAGGCAGCAGAGAAGATATCCACTGTTTCTGGATTGTGCTCTGTATGGTTTACACCGTGTACAATATTAGGAACCCCTTTGCCTGGAGCAGTCAATAATACTTTTGCTGCACCTTTGGCTTTTAAGTGTCTTGACAAGGCTTCTTCATCTCTAAAAGCACCTGTGTTGTCAATAATTAAGGCATCTTCAATACCATAATCGGTATAATCAATGTCTTCCGGAGCGTTTGCTGAAATAATATGAACGGTCGTCCCGTTAATGACCAATGCTTTGTTATCTAAATCTACACGAACTGTACCAGGGAAATCTCCATGAACCGAATCGTTTTGTAATAAAGAAGCTCTTTTTTCTAAAATAGTTTGGTCAACATTACCACGAACCACAATCGCACGTAAGCGTAGTTGGTTACCTTGACCTGTACGTGTCATCAACTCACGGGCAAGTAAACGGCCAATACGGCCAAAACCATAAAGCACAACATCTTTAGGTGAGATGTCTTCTTTTTCTTTTGCATTTTTAAGCTTGTCACTTACAAAAGCAATCGCATTTTCATACTGGTTATCCTCAAGGTGATATTCGTAGGTTAGTTTTCCTATATCCAATTTTGCCGGCGGAACATCAAGCGTTTTAATGGCTTGAGCTATTTCAACTGAATCAAAAATAGAGATCGGTTTTTGTACAAATTCGCCCGCGTATTCGTGAAGGTTTAAAATTTCACTTACGTTACGGTCAATTAATTGGTTGCGGAAAAGAACTAACTCAATAGATTTGTCGTACCAAAGGTCACTAACAATCTTAATAAATTCTACGGAAGCCTTACGGCGGTCAGTTTGAAAAGAAAGCTCTTTTTCATAAACTTCATCAAAGCTCATGGTTGTGTTGTTTAAGGGTTTAAAAATCGGTGCAAAAATAGGTATTTTCTTCGGTATGGAGAAGTTAATTTAAAACTAAAAAAACACCCCAGAATAAAAGTAATTTTACAAGGGGTGTTTCTTTTTTTGAAATTATTAAAATATTATCTAAAAATAAACGAATTTAACTCACCGCGTTGATTTACAAAGGTCATCTTAATAGGTGCGTTGTAATCTCGGTTGCTCATAATACGTTTTGCATCGTCAATATCTTCAATTTTTTCATCGTTTATTTTAGTGATGATGATACCTTCTAGATTGTATCGAGCCATGTCTTTGCTCAATGCTTTTGATACAATAACCCCATTGTTAACACCTCTTTGTTTTAGAAGAGCTGAATTTGCATTTCTCACTTCCAATCCAAGGTCATCAATTTCAAAGGTTTCCAGCTTAACCAGTGTTACGGGAATGTGTTTCTCTTTTCCATTTCTCAATATGGTAACATCGACTACATCGTTAGGGCGTTTAGAACCTAAATAGCCTGATAAATCTGAAAACTTACTCACCGAAAGGTTATCAAGTTTTTTAATGACATCACCTTTTTTAACTCCGCTTTTATCAGCGCCACTTCCTTTTTCTACACTGGCTACATATACTCCTTGAGTTTCAGAGATGCCATATTCTTTTGCAATATTGGTGTTAAGCGTAGCTCCACTTATACCTAGTATGGCGCGTTGTACATTTCCATATTCCATAATGTCTTCGATTACCTTTCGAGCATTGTTGGACGGCACTGCAAAGGAATACCCTACATACGATCCGGTTTCCGAAGTAATCGCAGTATTAATCCCTATTAATTCACCACGTACATTTACCAAGGCTCCTCCACTGTTTCCACGGTTTACGGCAGCATCGGTCTGAATAAAAGACTGTGGGTTTCGGTCAAACTGATTTAAATCACGTGCTTTGGCACTAATAATACCAGCCGTAACGGTAGAGTTTAGGTTAAATGGATTTCCAACAGCTAGGACCCATTCTCCAACTTTTACATTGTTAGAATTACCAAAAGGGATAAAAGGAAGATCCTCATTTGTATCTACTTTTAATAAAGCAATATCGGTTTTAGGGTCTGTACCAATTAATTCGGCCTTATATATTGTGTTGTTATTTAAGGTAACTTCAAGTTCGGCAGCATTCGCTATTACGTGATTATTGGTTACAATATAACCGTCGGGTGAAATGATGACACCACTTCCTGCACCTACAATTTCTCGTGGTTGACCACCACCGTTAAAATATTCCATCAAGTTGGTAGGTTGTCTGCTAATGGTAGTGTTTTTTACGTGAACAACAGCGTGTACCGTTTTTTCTGCAGCTTCGGTAAAATCTGCATTTGTACTACTAACGGGTGTGTTAGAAAAGTTTGTTGGTATAAAGTTATTGGGACTTTCCTGTGAAGTGGTCACGGCAATTTCTTGGTTAGGTTCAACGAAGTATTTGTAGCCACCTAACGTAACAGCGCCGGCAAACAGCGCAACAGCTACTAATCTAATTGTCTGTTTCATTTTAAACTATTTTTTATTATTAACTAACATGATTAAAGACGATTATATTTTTCTGAAATTTCAGTTTTAACGTGTATTTAACAAGAATTAACTATACTATAGCGAAAAAGCTTTTAGTACCTTTGTCGCCATGAAATTTCAGTTTTTTAAATATCAAGGAACCGGTAACGATTTTGTCTTGATTGATAACCGTCAATCTATTTTATCCAAAAATGATACCAAACTGATTGCTAGACTTTGTGACCGAAAATTTGGCATCGGAGCCGATGGATTAATCCTCTTGGAAAACCATCCTACAGCAGATTTTAAAATGGTGTACTTTAATGCCGATGGAAATGAAAGTTCTATGTGCGGCAATGGAGGAAGATGTATTGTTCATTTTGCAAAAAGTCTTGGTATTGTTGAAAATACAACCAAATTTGAAGCCATAGATGGAATGCACACCGCAAGTATTGAAAACGATACCGTTTCGTTAAAAATGAACGATGTTTCAGAAATTGAAATGAATGACGATTATCTTTTTCTGAATACAGGATCGCCGCACCACGTTGAATTGGTTGACAGTATTTCAACTTTTGATGTATTTTCAGAAGGAAGAAAACTTCGGAATGAAACATACGGAAAAGAAGGAGCCAATATAAATTTTGTAGAACAACTTTCAGAAAACACTTTTTCCGTTAGAACATATGAACGGGGCGTGGAAGACGAAACACTGTCTTGTGGTACTGGTGTTACGGCTGTTGCCATCGCAATGCATAAAAAAGGATTGACAAAAACTAATAATGTACAGTTAGTAACCCCAGGAGGAAAACTTACAGTAACGTTTGAAAATAATAAAGATGGATATACCAATGTCCATTTACAAGGTCCTGCCACGATGGTTTTTAAAGGAGAATGGGAATGACAACATTAAAAGGAGAAAAAATATACCTTCGAGCTCTTGAAAGTTCAGACTTAGACTTTCTTTATCTTTTGGAGAATGATGAAAACGGCTGGGAGGTAAGTAATACTACAACACCTTATTCTAAACATATTTTAGAGCAGTATTTAGACAATGCACATCGGGATATTTACGATGTAAAACAACTGCGATTAGTTATCTGTACTATTGAAAGAGAAGAAGCAATTGGCTTTGTAGATCTATTCGATTTTGATCCTAAGCATAGTAGGGCAGGGGTTGGTATTATTATCTTTTCAGAAGAAAATAAAGGAAAAGGGTACGCTTTTGAAGCCTTACAATTAATTAATCAATATGCAGTAAAGCATTTGAACATTCACCAGCTGTATGCCAATATTACCGAAGACAATACACAAAGTATAAAACTTTTTAAAAAAGCTGGTTATACCGAAAGTGGTATAAAAAAAGACTGGATCAAGTCTGGTAAAAACTATAAAAACGAACTATTTTATCAATTAATTCACGATGTACATTAAAAAAATATTACTGGCCGTTGTTCTTTTAGGCTTAGTTGTTATGGGCGGATTTGCTTGGTATGTTTACAGCACCGTCTTTGCGCCTAACACAGCATTTAATAATGAACAGGCCCATATCTATATTCCCACCGATGCTACCTATCAAGATGTGGTTTCGGAACTGGAACCATTATTAAAAGATATGGACGACTTTACTGCTGTTGCTCAAAAGAAGGAATATGCCAGCAACATAAAAGCGGGACATTTTATCATTAAAAAAGGGATGAACAATAATGATATTATCAATACCATCCGCAGTAAAAATATTCCTATTAAAGTAAAATTTAATAATCAAGAGCGTATTGAAGACCTGGCTGGAAACATTGCTAGACAGATTGAAGCCGATAGTTTGTCTTTGTTGAAGGCAATGAAAGATTCCGTTTTCTTAAAAGAAGCGGGGCAAACCGACGCTACTGCGTTGGTATTGTATATCCCTAATACTTATGAATTTTACTGGAACAGCAGCGCTGAAACTTTCCGTGACCGTATGAAAACAGAATACAATCGCTTTTGGAATGAAACCCGAACCCAAAAAGCTAAAAAATTAAATTTAACACCTGCCGAAGTAATGTCTTTAGCGGCAATAGTTCAAAAAGAAACTGCGAAAGTAGAAGAACGACCTCGAGTTGCCGGTGTATATGTAAATAGATTAGAGCGTGGCATGCCCTTACAAGCAGACCCAACAGTGATTTATGCAAAGAAACGCGCCGAAAACGATTTTGACCAAATTATAAAACGGGTGCTGTACAAAGATTTAGAGTTGGACTCGCCCTACAACACGTATAAAAATACTGGGGTTCCCCCAGGGCCTATTGCCATGCCCGATATTTCCTCTATCGATGCCGTATTAAATTATGAAGACCATGACTATTATTATTTTGTGGCAGATACGCAGCGCTTTGGCTATCACAAATTTGCAAAAACATTAGCACAGCACAACCGCAACAAAGCTGAATATGTACGTTGGATTTCACAGCAAGGGGTAAACAGATAATATTTTTTAATTGTATTCAAGGTCCAGTTTTGTTTTTCAGAACTGGATTTTTTTTGTTAAACCTTTTTAAAACAAGGGGTTAAAGAATGTTAATTCATCTACAAACACTACATATCATCTTATATTCGTAGTTGTTGAACATCGTTTTCAGCAAGGAAAAAAGAAATAAACGCTCTTTGATATACAGATTTCATAGAACTTATGGCTGGCACACTATTTGTTAAATAGGTGGCTGAACTTAAGGCTATTACGCTTACACACGAAGTGTAAGTGCAATAATTATAAATTTTAAAACTAAGTAAAACATGAGAAAACGTTTTATGAAATTGTCTGTGCTACTGCTTGTAACACTATTTTGTGTTACAGGGTTTTCCTCGAAAGAAGAAATGAAATACAGTAGTTCTATATTTACTACAGACGTCATTGGAGCATCATCTTATGTTCCTTTTGACTTTGAAGTAAATATGAATCCCCAACAGAATATTCCCTTTGTTGGGAAGTCGTACCTTGGCTTTTGTGAAGACCTCGGCTTTAGTGAAAGCAGTGGTAATTACAAGGCTGTTAATAGGTTAGGTTATTTGGGAAAATATCAGTTTGGTTGGTCTGCCCTTAATTGGGTAGGTATTCATAATAAACGAAAATTTTTAAACTCCCCTTTGTTACAGGAAAAAGCGTTTGAAGCGTTGATTTCCAAAAACAAGTGGGTACTTAAAGATTATATTACTGAATATGATGGCCAAATAATAGATGGTATTAAAGTAACCGAGTCTGGCTTAGTAGCAGCAGCCCATTTGGGAGGAGCAGGAAATGTAATGAAGTTTCTCGATACCGATGGGGAAGTGGTTTTTAAAGATGCCAACAACGTCCTTATCACAAAATACATGCAAACATTTGCAGCGTATGATGTATCATCAATCCTTCCGGATAACAATGCCACGGCGACATTATAATTATTGAAAAAACCAGGTAGACAAGCCTGGTTTTTTCATATTAACAAACTTTAACAGTTTAATTATCAGATTAATAAAAAAGGTGTATATTTGCGCGCTGAAAACAAGAGTGTGAATTTTCTCACTCGAACTTTTAAATAATGAAAAAAAATATAGCAGGATTATTAACCGTACTTATTGTAACAGCATTATTTTTTAGTGGATTTACTACAAAAAATAATGTAGATCTTTCTCACTACATTTTAGATGATGAGGTGATGGATTACACTGTTCCCAATGAAGGGGAAATGATTACCTATACGAAACCTGTTCCAACCCTAAACTATTCCTTATTTTTAGGGAAATCGTATGTGGGCTTTAAAGAGGCGTTAGGTTTTAAAGAATCACGTGGGGATTATACCATTATTAACCAATTTGGTTATTTAGGTAAATACCAGTTTGCTTCGGCAACATTGCGAATGATAGGAATTTACAATCCAGATTCATTTTTAAATGACTCTCGTTTGCAAGAAGAAGCTTTTACAGCTTACACTGCCAGAAACAAATGGATTTTACGTAGAGACATTAAAAGGTTTAAAGGAAAATATGTAAACGGGGTAAAAGTAACGGAATCTGGTATTTTAGCAGCTGCACACTTAGCTGGTGCTGGAAACGTAAAAAAATATCTACGAAGTGGTGGAACAATAGGTTTTAACGATGCCTTTGGAACTTCAATAGGCTATTACCTAAAAAAGTTTAGTGGGTACGATACCTCTTTTATACTTCCCAATAGAAAAGCTAAAGTACTTTAAACACACTTTTTACTTTTGAATAATAAACAAAGTGGGCCTTTTATTAAGGTCCACTTTTTTGTTTTTCCAATTCTCTGCGGTGTCTGTTTTTATAAATTCAGTTGGAAGTGTAATGTCGCAAGCCACACATATTTTAGTTTGTGGATACAATGCTGTTGTTAAACTTTCTAGCATTTGGTTGTTTCGGTATGGCGTTTCAATAAACAGTTGAGACTGTTCGTATTCCAAAGAAAGCTTTTCCAAACGCTTTATTGTAGTTTTCCGTTCTTTTTTGTCAATGGGAAGGTAGCCATTAAAGGCAAAGTTCTGTCCATTAAAACCACTAGCCATCATAGCCATCAAGATAGAAGAGGGACCTACTAAAGGCACCACTTTTATACCTTGTAAATGCGCTTGTTCTACAACACCAGCACCAGGGTCTGCAATTCCCGGACAGCCAGCATCACTAATAACCCCTACATCAAGACCTTCTAAACAAGGGGACAGCATTTGAGGTATTTCACTCTCATCGGTGAATTTGTTGATAAGTTGAAATTGTAAGTCTGGTTGTGATTTACGTGGAACAATACTTTTAATAAACCGACGAGCCGTTTTTTCATGCTCTACAATATAATGATCAATATGTTCAACTGCTTTCTTTACCAATAATGGCAATACCTCTAAAGGCGGTGTGTCGCCAAGGGTGCAGGGTATTAAGTATAGGTTTCCTTTTTGGGGTTGCATATGTTTTATTATTGTATCACTAATTTTTTTATAATCTCATTTCCGTTTTCTGAAACAGCTTTCACAAAATACATTCCGTTACTAAAATTAGAGACGGAAATCGTTTTGGTTTCGGTAGGTTTATTTGTTTCAGAATAAATAATGCTTCCTTTTATATCGGTAATGGTTATTTCAGTAATTAGAGTATTGCTTGCTTGCAGTGTTACTATATTCGATGCCGGATTGGGCAGTAAGAAAATATCTGAAACTGAGTCTATATTGGAATTTGAAAGAATTTCTCCGCCTTCAATTTTGTAGATATCACCTCCTAAAGCAACAGCGTAGAGTTCACCATTTACATCTTCTCCAAATGAAACCCAATTATCTGAAACATCTAATTGCTCTACAATAGTTCCAGATTGGTCAAGTGTGCTAATGGTTCCGTTACAGTAATCAGCAAAAATATAAACCCCTTGAATATCGGCGTACACACTTCCTCTATAAACGTAGCCTCCTGTTATAGAACAGTTCCCACTGCCTGTAGCCGATGAATATTCAGCTATTGGGAAGGTGAGCTCACTTTGTGGTGGGCAATTATTAGTGTTAAAAGGCTCTGAGCCTTCATAACAACGCCAACCGTAATTTAAACCAGCATCTGTAGCAGAAGCTCTGTCAATCTCTTCCACTTCATTTTGACCTACATCACCAATCCAAATATCGCCATTTAGAGAATCAAACGAAAACTTCCAAGGATTTCTAAGTCCATAAGCCCATATTTCATCTCTAGCATCAGGGTTTCCAAGAAAAGGGTTATCTGCAGGGATTGCATAATTGGCAGTTCCATCTGTATTATCTATATCAATACGAAGCATTTTACCGAGTAACAAGTTAAGGTTTTGTGCATTGTTACTTGTATCGCCGCTACCGCCACCATCACCTGAAGAAATATACAAATATCCATCCGGTCCAAAAGCTAAACACCCGCCATTGTGATTAGAGTTTGGTTGATTATAGTCTATAATGGGTAACTCTGAGTTCTCATCTGCTATATCTGCATTTGAAGAGCTAACACTAAACCTAGAAACCTGAGTATCTCCACTATTATTGGTGTAATTTACATAGAAGTATCCATTGTTTTGATAATCGGGATGAAAAGCAAGGCCTAAAAGCCCACGTTCACCACAACATGATACTTGAGGTGAAATATCCAGGAAAGGTGTAGTGTTTACTGTTCCATCAGGGTTTAAGATTTTAATAATTCCATTTTGTTCTACAACAAATAAACGATTGTCGCCAGCGTGTTGTAGATTTACGGGGCTATTGAATCCATCTTTAAATAGTTCAATAGTAACTTCTTGAGCATTAATTTGTGCAATAAAAAGAAATAGGAGGAGGTAAGGGATAAAGTTTTTCATGGCTTTCATTTTTCACTAAAATAACGAAAACCATTTAATTAATCGTGTTAAATACGGTTTGCTATTTTTTCACAGGCTTCATTTAGTATATCATACACATTATCAAAGCCGCTATCCCCACCATAATATGGGTCTGGTACGTCTACATTTTCACCTGGAAAAATTTCATCTAGTATTAATTGTACTTTTGCTTTATCTTTTTCTGTTTTGGCAAGTTTCAAGACATTTTCTTTGTTAGAATTGTCCATCACAAAAATATAATCAAACTCATTAAAATCTTCAGCTTTAAACTGTCTTCCTCTTTGATCGGTTATATTTAAGCCATTTTTCTTTGCAACAGCAATACTTCTGGGGTCGGGTTGATCGCCTACGTGCCAATGGCCGGTTCCAGCAGAGGTTACATAAATGTTAGATGTGTCTACTTTAGATTTTAAAAGGCCTTCGGCTAAAGGGGAGCGGCAAATATTACCTAAGCAGACCATTAATACTTTTGTTTTCATTATTTCTGAAAATTTAATCAGTTTATTAACTACAAACGAAAATAAATGATTCGAATTTGAAAGTGAGTTAGGATGATGTTAAAAATCCAGCTGTTGGGCTGGATTGAAATATTATAGGGTTAGTTTTTTGTTGAGGTCTTCAACATATTTTCTGAATTGTTTATCGGTACTCGATAAATTATCAACCGTTTTACAAGCGTGTAAAACAGTAGCATGATCACGTTGCCCAATTTGTGAACCTATAGAAGCTAGAGAAGCCTTAGTTAATTTTTTAGCAAAGAACATCGCTAATTGACGGGCTTGCACAATATGACGCTTTCGGGTTTTTGACTGAAGTGTATCTACATCCATTTGGAAATATTCACTTACAATTTTCTGAATGTAATCAATTGAAACTTCTCGCTTAGTATGCTTTACGTAGTTGTCAACAATCTTTTTAGCAAGATCGATTGTGATATCCTTTTTATTGAAAGAAGAATGGGCAATCAATGAGATGATAGCACCTTCTAGTTCACGAATATTAGTTTTGATGTTGTTTGCCAAAAACTCAATAATATCTTCTGGCATTTCTACACCATCACGGTATAATTTATTTTTAATAATCGCAACGCGTGTATCGTAGTCTGGGTGATTTAACTCTGCCGACAATCCCCACTTAAAACGAGAGAGTAAACGTTGCTCAATATCCATCATATCAACCGGTGCTTTGTCGCTGGTTAAAATAACCTGCTTTCCATTTTGGTGCAAATGGTTGAAAATATGGAAGAACACATCCTGAGTTCCAGCTTTACCAGATAACAGTTGAATGTCATCCACAATTAATACATCGATAATTTGATAGAAATGTATAAAATCGTTTCGGTTGTTCTTTTTTACTGACTCAATATACTGTTGCGTAAACTTTTCAGCAGAAATGTATAAAACCGTTTTTTCTGGATACTTATCTTTAATTTCAACGCCAATGGCATGAGCAAGGTGTGTTTTCCCTAAACCAACACCTCCAAAAATCAATAATGGGTTAAAGGAAGTTCCGCCGGGTTTGTTGGCCACAGCCATTCCTGCCGAACGTGCCAAGCGATTGCTCTCACCTTCCAAAAAATTATCAAAATTGTAAGAAGGATTTAATTGCGACTCAATCTTTACATTTCGAATCCCAGGAATGATAAAAGGGTTTTTAAGCTCAGGACTTTTATTCTTTACCGGCACATCAATCTCTTGCGATTGCATATGGCTTCGATTAGAACTAGGAATTTTTTCGGTAAACGGTTGTTTGTTTCCGTAGGTGTTTTCCATTTTAATAACGTACACCAATTTGGCATCTTTACCCAATTCTTTAGTAAGGGCAACTTTCAACAACTTTACGTAATGTTCTTCCAGCCATTCGTAAAAAAACTTGCTTGGTACTTGTATGCTCAACGAATTGTCTGTGAGCTTTACTGCGTTAATAGGTTCGAACCATGTTTTATAAGCCTGCGAAGTAATGTTATCTTCAATAAAGGACAAACAATTGTTCCAAACCGATTTTGCAGTTTTGCTCATAGTTACTGTTGAAGTAATTAATTAGTTTATTTAATTTAGGTTGTGGTTAAGAGGCATAAAACAAGAGTTTGTTTTTTTCAGTATCTTAACGGTACAAATATGTGAACAAAAAAATGAATAAAAAAATAGAAAAGCTATTGAATTTTTAGTTTTTTTTGTGCATACTCCATTACCGATAAAACTACAAAAAAAGATTGGCACCAAAGGCATAAAACTATGAAAAAATCCCTTACAAAAATACGTGTTCGTTATGGTGAAACTGACCAAATGGGCGTGGTGTATTACGGCAACTATGCACAATACCTAGAACAAGGACGAACAGAGTGGCTTCGCGAATTGGGTTTTTCATATAAATGGATGGAAGAACATAACGTGCAACTTCCAGTTGTTAATTTGAACGTAGATTATAAACGCCCGGCGCGATACGATGATGTATTGACTGTAACAACTACCTTAAAAAAAATGCCGACGGTTAAGATTGAGTTTCAATATGAAATCCATAACGAGGCCAATGAACTTTTGGTTTCAGCAACCACAACTTTAGTTTTTATAGACACAAAAACCAATAAGTTAAGAAAGGCTCCAGATTATCTATTGGAAAAATTGGAAACGAAAAGTTAGTCTTCCAATTTCTTTATGGTGACTTTATATGTATTTTCAAATAATTCGAAAATACGAGCTGCTTCTTTTTGACGTACTGATATTTCTATCTCACAAGCCAACTCCATTTTTTGATTGACTATGTTCAAGTCTTCATCTTTTATAATGCGCATAACGGTATTCATTTCGGGATATTCAAACTTTAGTAGAAAGGTTTCATCAATCGTTCTTTTTACAATGTTTGAATTTTCCAAAGCCATCTGCGCCCCTGTTTTGTAGGCTTGAATTAAACCGCCGACACCTAATTTGGTTCCACCAAAATAACGTACTACCACAACTAGAGTATTTGTTACATCGAATGATTGTAATTGTCCGTAAATAGGCATTCCGGCAGAGTTTGAAGGTTCACCATCATCGTTCGCTCGGTAAGCGTCATATTCTTTGCCTAGTTGCCAAGCGTAGCACCAGTGGCGTGCTTTGTGATGCTTATTTTTTAGTTCTTCTATGTGTTCTTCAATTTGCGTTTCATTTTTAACAGGAAAGGCATAGCCGAAAAATTTACTACCTCTATCTTTAAATAAGACTTCTTTTGAAGGTTTTGTAATGGTTTTATATGTGTCTTTTTCTGAAGAAATAGTCGAGTGTTTTAAATGTAAATTATAATGTGTTGATTACGGTATACTTTACCACTTTGCCAAAGCTACCAAAAAGATACTGATCACGGCAAGGATAATTCCAATCCAGTTTTTCCGAAGTAATTTTTCTTTAAAAAAGGTAATTCCCAACAGAGTCGAAAGCATGACAATAGCTACATTGTTAACCGTAAATACCCCCGAGCTTTCTAAGATATCACTTCGTAAAGCTTGAATAATATAGTAGATTGAAAAATAATTGGCAAACCCCAAAGCGATACCACCAATAATGGTTTTAAACTGAAATCTAAATGTCCCTCTTATTGCTTGACCTACTAAAATCAAAACCCCAATGATTGCAGCTGCTGAAAAAATAATAGCCGAAAATAATGCTACTTCATCTTCAGCAACCATCGTATCTTCCAGATATTTTATACTCGTATCGATAAAACCACTACCTAAAAAAACCAATAATGGATAGATTAAATTCTTTTTTTGAATGGCAATGCCGTCCTTGGTTTTTATAGAGGCCAAATACACGGCAACCAATGCCAAAATTATTCCTAAAACCTTTAAAATACCAAGGCTTTCCTTATAGTAAACTAATCCAAAAACGATAGGAATAACCACACTCATTTTTGTAGCTACTGAAACTACTGATAACCCACTCTTTTGGGTTGTAATGGCCATTAAATTGAAAATAATGATAAACAAAGCACCAAGTCCTAAGGTATAGTAAAACCAAGGTTGTTCAGGTACGTGTGCCAATGTAAGGTCCCCTTTGTAAAAAAACATGCCACACGAAAAGGCAATAAAATAATTTACCACAATAGCATGCAGTGTATTGATTTTAAACCGATCAAAAAGTTTAAAGACCACAAAAATTAAAGTGGAAGAAAGAATGCTTAAAAGTAGAGCTGTCAAGTAGCGTTGTTTTTAAATAATTGTAACGTGTCGTTTTGAAGGTTTTCTTCAGAAAGTAAAGAAATGTTAGCTTTTTGTTCTTCTGAAAAACTAGGTGCTTTTACACCGTTTTCAAATATAGCATTACCTGTAAATATATGTGCTTCGTCCCAAATATTTTCGGTAATAAAAGTGTTTGTCGTCTGTGCCCCGCCTTCAATAATAAGGGATTGTAAATTATGTTTATGCAACACACTACAAATTTGTTGTGCTATGCTTTTCTGAAAATCAATAACTTCATAACATGTGTTACCAGAAGCTTGTTGTGCTTTTTCAGTAAGGATAATAGTTTTGGCACTTCCATCCAATACGGAAGCTTCCGAAGGAATTTTCAATTTTCTGTCGATAACAATTCGAGTAGGGGAATTGCCTTTCCAATCACGTGTAGTTAAACTAGGATTATCTTTTAAAACAGTATTGGTCCCTACTAAAATAGCCTGTTCTTCTGCTCGTAATTTATGAGTCCGATGGCGCGAATAGGTATTGGTAATCCAAACGGGTTGTTGCTCTGTAATATTTTTTGAACGAGTTGATATTTCAGCAGGCGCAATAAAACCATCTTTTGTCTGTGCCCATTTTAAAATAATATAAGGGCGTTTTTTATTATGAAACGTGAAAAAGCGTTTGTTTAGATGAATACAATCACTTTCCAAAATTCCAACAGTCACATTGCAACCAGCCTCTATTAGTTTTTTTATTCCATTTCCAGATACTTTGGGGTTGGGGTCGGTGCTGCCAACTACCACACTTTTTATTCCGTTCGCTATAATTAAGTCTGCACAAGGGGGTGTTTTTCCAAAATGGCTACAGGGTTCCAAGCTTACATATATGGTAGCTTCTTTCAAAAAATCTTTATCAGCAACACTATTTATGGCATTCACTTCGGCATGCGGTTCTCCGGCTTTGTAATGCCAACCTTCGCCTATAATTGACTGATTGTGAACAATAACGCTTCCTACTAGCGGGTTTGGGTAGGTGGTTCCCAGTCCGTTTTTGGCCAAATCGATGCAGCGTTGCATATATTTTTCATGTACCTTCACGCAGTAAAAATACAAGGAATTGCTTACATGAACACACCTATTATTCGTCTTATTGAAAAGAAAGACAATCCTCAAATTGCCAAGGTAATACGTTCTGTTTTTGAAGATATGAATATTCCAAAAACTGGAACGGCCTACGAAGATAAAGCGTTAGATTATATGTTTGAAGCGTATGATAAAGAAAAGGCTTGCTACTTTGTGGTGGAAGTAAACGGAACTGTAATTGGAGGGGCCGGCATTGCAAAACTCGATAATTATGAGGGTAATGTATGTGAACTACAGAAAATGTACTTTTTGCCTGAAGCAAGAGGAAAAGGCATAGGCGCAACGATGATAAAAATGTGTTTAGTAAAAGCACGCGAATTCAATTTTGAAAAATGTTACATTGAAACCATGCCAAATATGACAGCTGCCCAAAAGCTATATAAAAGTGTTGGTTTTGAGTTTTTAGACGGTCCTTTGGGAGATACTGGTCACCATTCTTGTCCGGTTCATATGTTGATGAAACTTTAGTATTTAAAGATGAAATTAAAAGAACTAAAACATAATTTTACCGAAACGCTTTCAGAAGTTTACCCTTCAGAAGAAATACAATCGTTCTTTTCTATTCTTTCTGAAAAATACCTGAATCTTGCTCGCGTACAAATAACACTCGAAGCTGATAAAGAAATTGATTCAACTATTCTGAAAAAGTTTGAAACTGCTTTAGCGAGACTCAAAAAACAGGAGCCTATACAATATATTGTGGGCGACACCGAGTTTTATAGTCTTACCTTTAACGTAAATAAAAACACATTAATCCCTCGCCCCGAAACTGAAGAGTTGGTTGACTGGATTATAGAAGATTCTGTTTCAGAAAAAAGAAGTAATTATAGTATTTTGGATATAGGCACCGGTTCGGGTTGTATTGCTATTTCGTTGGCAAAAAACCTCACGAGTGCAACTGTTTCGGCATTAGATTATTCATTTGAAGCATTGAAAACTGCCGAGGAAAATGCAAAGCTAAACAATGTTACGGTTCAATTTTTTCAAAAAGATATTTTAAAAGTGGGAACCCTTCCGCAGCAATACGATGTGATTGTTTCAAACCCACCATATGTTCGTGAATTAGAAAAATTAGAGATGCAAAGTAATGTTTTAGACCATGAACCTGCATCGGCATTATTTGTAAGTAATTCAGACCCATTGTTATTTTACCGAACTATAGCAAGGCTTTCGTTGCGTTACTTAAAGCCAAACGGAAAACTGTACTTCGAGATAAATGAGTACCTTAGTAAAGAATTAATAGATTCTTTAAAACAAGAAGGCTACCCAAATATTGAATTAAGAAAAGATTTTAGAGGAAAAGACCGAATACTTTTATGCAGAAAAAGTAAGTAGCTAATTTTCTTCAGTTTAAAAAACTAATCAAATGAAAGAGTTAACGAAAATATGTGTGTTCTGCGGAAGCAGTGACGGAAATGACGCTGCCATAGTTGAAGCTGCAGAGAAAACAGGGAAACTGTTTGCTGAAAAGAATATTACATTGGTTTATGGCGCAGCTAAAATTGGAGTTATGGGAATTTTAGCTAAAGCTACGTTAGATAATAAAGGGCAAGTAGTAGGGGTTATCCCAGATTTTTTAAAGAAAAAAGAAGTTGTGCACCTTGGCCTAACCAAATTGCACACTACGAAAAACATGCACGAGCGAAAGCTAAAAATGCACGAGTTAAGTGATGGCTTTATTGCTTTGCCTGGTGGAATGGGAACCCTCGAAGAGCTTTTTGAAATCATTACATGGTTACAACTGGGTTTACACCAAAAACCTATTGGTTTATTAAATGTAAATGGTTTTTATAATGATTTGCTCAAACTACTTGAAACCATGGTGCGAAAAGGTTTTTTGTCAATGGACAATTATGAACTGCTTTTAGTAGATACCACAATTGAAAATTTGTTGGAAAAAATGCAGAACTTTAAAGCACCGGATATTCCACATTGGTTAAATAAAGACCGAACGTAAGAAACTCCTTTCAGATTAAAATTTCCTTTCTATAAATATTAGGTATATCTTTAATAGCTGCTAATCAGCGGTTTATTATGGGGTCTACTAAAAAGTATTTTGCAGAAGCATTGGGGACGTTTGCCTTGGTGTTATTTGGGTGTGGTGCAGCTACAATTGCCAGCGTTTCAGAATCAGGTCCTGAAGGAATTGGCTTGTTAGGGATTTCTTTGGCATTTGGCTTTTCACTTGTGGTTATGGTGTATGCCATTGGTCCAATTTCTGGGTGTCATATTAATCCCGCTGTCTCTATTGCGATGATGGCAGCTAAAAAGTTGTCAGTTAAAGATACCATTGGGTATGTAATTTCACAATGTATAGGGGCTACACTTGCAGCAGCAATCTTGTATCTTATTGTTATTGGTAGTGAAGGGTTTGTTATGCCAGAATGGGGCTTGGCCAGTAATGGTTGGGGTGATGGATATCTTGGTGAGTATAATATTATTTCAGCGTTAGTAACCGAATTTATTCTTACTTTTTTATTCCTTTTGGTCATATTTGGCACTACCGCCAAAAAAGCATCGCCATTAATGGCTGGATTGGCTATTGGCATTTCGTTGGCATTAATACATATGGTGGCGATACCTGTTACCGGAACATCAGTAAATCCAGCACGTAGTTTGGGTCCTGCTTTGTTTGCAGGAGGTATAGCATTAGAGCAACTTTGGTTGTTCATTCTCATCCCAATCGCAGGCGGTTTGTTTGCGGCAATAGTTCGTAATTTATTTTTAGAAGATTAATTTTTTCTGAAATATTCTGTAACACAACAAATGGCTATTCTTTATATTTGTTGGTATGAATACGGAACAGCAAATCAACCAACTTCGCGAGGAGCTTCGCAAACATAATTATAATTATTACGTACAGGATAACCCTACCATTTCAGATTTTGAATTCGATCAAAAACTGAAACAGCTTCAAGAATTAGAAGATAAACACCCTGAATTTTACGACGCTAATTCCCCTACATTAAGAGTAGGTGGACAAGTGACCAAAAACTTTGAGACCGTAGCGCATGAATACCGAATGTATTCGTTATCAAATTCCTATTCAAAAGAAGACTTGGAAGATTGGGAAACTAGAATTAAAAAATTGGTTGATGGCCCTGTAGAATATGTTTGCGAACTTAAATACGATGGTGCTTCCATAAATTTAACCTATGAAAATGGAATGCTGCAGAAAGCTGTTACGCGGGGTGATGGTTTTCAAGGAGATGATGTTACCACCAACGTAAAAACGATTAATTCCGTTCCATTAAAACTGAAAGGTGATTTTCCACCAAAGTTCGAAATACGTGGCGAAATAGTTCTGCCATTTGAAGGCTTTGCCCAAATGAATGCCGAGCGTGTAGAAGCAGGAGAAGAACCGTACCGAAATCCACGTAACACGGCTTCAGGAAGTTTAAAGCTTCAAGATAGCAGCGAAGTGGCCAAGCGTCCGTTAGAGTGTTTGTTGTACAGTATTAAAGCAAATCGGTTGCCTTTTACTACACAATTTGAAAGTCTTGAAAAAGCACGTGATTGGGGTTTTAAAGTCCCCAGTGTTGCCGAACTGACCAAAAGTATTGATGAGGTTTTAAAATTTGTAAATTATTGGGATATTCACCGTCACGATTTGCCGTATGAAACCGACGGAGTTGTTGTAAAAGTAAACAGTCTCTACCAACAAGAAGAATTAGGTTACACGGCCAAAGCGCCACGCTGGGCGATAGCCTATAAGTTTAAAGCCGAACAGGTTTCCACAAAACTTAATACTATCACCTATCAAGTTGGCCGAACGGGAGCGATTACGCCGGTAGCCAATTTAGAGCCTGTTGAGTTAGCGGGAACCATTGTAAAAAGAGCTTCGTTACACAATGCCGATCAAATTGAAAAACTGGATATTCGGGAAGGTGATACCGTTTTTGTAGAAAAAGGAGGTGAAATCATCCCGAAAATAATAGGGGTTGATTTTACGCAGCGCGATCCAAAATCAAATCCCACAGAATATAGAACTACGTGCCCAGAATGTGATACTGAATTGAGAAGAAAAGAAGGTGAAGCACAGCATTATTGTCCCAATGCTGAAGGATGTCCGCCGCAAATAATTGGTCGTATTCAACATTTTATTTCTCGAAAAGCCATGGATATTGAGGGATTGGGAGGTGAAACCGTAGCTTTATTGGTCAACAACGGGTTAATTAATAACTATGCCGATTTATACGATTTAAGTAAAGAAGATGTACTTCCGTTAGAAAGAATGGCAGATAAAAGCGCCGAGAACTTAATAAATGGTATTGAGGCTTCTAAACAAATTCCGTTTGAGCGCGTATTATTTGCTTTAGGTATTCGCTATGTGGGCGAAACGGTCGCTAAAAAACTAGCAAAACATTACAAAACCATTGATGCGCTTTCAGCAGCAACTGAAGAGCAATTGATTTCAGTAGATGAAATAGGCGATCGCATTGCAGAAAGTGTCGTTTCCTTTTTTGCTTCCGAAGAAAATAAGTTGGTTATTGAAAGATTAAAGGGGTACGGCGTTCAGTTGGCAATTTCAGCAGAAAAACTGGCTAACCAAACCGATAAGCTAAACAGTGAAACTTTTGTTGTTTCAGGTGTGTTTCATAAAGTATCTAGAACTGAATTAAAAAAACTGATTGAAGATAACGGGGGGAAAGTTTCCAGTTCTATTTCAGGAAAAACCAATTATGTGGTCGCTGGCGATAATATGGGGCCGAGCAAAAAAACAAAAGCGGAAAACCTCGGAGTGCCTATTATTTCAGAAGACGATTTCTTAGAAATGATTTCCTGAAAACCATTTTAAAAATGTAGCTGAAACCCGTACTTTTGTGGGAGAAGCTAATAAGGCTCATGTTTGAAAAATTAAAACATAGATCATTACGTAAAAAGATAGAGCACAACCTGAATAAACGGGATGTTTCAGAAATAAATTCACAATTAAAAACATTGGGGTTTTTGGTGGACGAAGCAACATTTCAGGATTTTGAGCAATTGTATGATCTTTCAGAATATTTTGGGCTACAACCTAAAGACGTAAAAGTTTTTTCTTTTTTAGAAGTGAAACGAAAGCTTCCTTCGTTGCGTCACAACCAGTTGCACAACAAGGATTTTAACTGGAAAGGCGAATTGCACAACCAAAACGCACAAGAGTTTATAGATAAACAATTTGATGTTTTAGTTGGGTATTATACTAAAAAGAATAACTTTTTAGATGCTATGGTTGCTGCGAGTCATGCCAATTTTAAAGTGGGTTTAGCTGGTGCCGACCCTCGTTTGTTTGACCTTTTGATAGAAATTGATATAAACGATATTGAAGCTTTTAAAACCGAATTAAAAAAATATTTAACTGTATTAAACAAATTAAAATGAAAGAATTGATAGGAACCGGAGTCGCATTGATAACACCTTTTAAGGAGGACTTTTCGGTAGATGTAGAAGGATTGAAAAAAGTGGTTAATTACAATATTGACAACGGTACAAATTATTTGGTTGTAATGGGTACCACAGCTGAAAACGCTACTTTAAGTGATGATGAAAAACAAGTAGTAATCGACACGATTGTTGAAACTAACAACGGCAGACTGCCATTAGTTTTAGGAATTGGTGGAAACAATACCGCAGCAGTAATTGAAGAAATGAAAACTAGGGATTTGTCAGCTTTCACCGCAATTCTTTCGGTTTCACCAGCTTACAATAAACCCACACAAGAAGGGATTTACAATCACTTTGCAGCTATTGCAGAAGAAGCTCCCCTGCCAATTGTTTTGTATAATGTTCCAGGTAGAACAGCGTCCAATATGCTTCCGGAAACTGTTATTCAATTAGCTAAAGACCATAAAAATATCATTGGTATAAAAGAAGCAGCTGGGGATTTGGTTCAAGCGATGCGAATGATTGACGGAACACCAGACGATTTTTTGGTTATTAGTGGAGACGATATGATTGCTTTGCCAATGACATTGGCAGGCGGTGCAGGAGTGATTTCTGTTATAGGCGAAGGATTTCCAAAGGAGTTTTCTACTATGATTCAATTAGGATTGGACAGAAAAGTAGATGAAGCTTATAAAATCCACTATAAAATAGCCCCAGCAATAAATTATATTTTTGAAGAAGGCAACCCAGCCGGAATTAAAGCCGTATTTAAAAAATTAGGCATTTGTGGCGATATGGTACGCTTGCCATTGGTGAAAGCAAGTAGTTTTTTACAGAACAAAATAGCGGCTTTTGTTGACGAGCTATAGCTTAGCTTTAAAAAAAAATACAGTTAATATTTTCTAAAAGTCCCTTTTTATTGGTTTTAACACAATAATTTAGCCTTATAATTAGTTTTTGTAATCCCATTTAATTCACTAATTTTGCACGATGTTTTTTAGCACTATGAAGACAAGCTTTTTATTACTTTTTGCCGCAATTATCTTAAGTTCCTGTAGTAACTATCAAAAGGTGTTATCATCTGATGATACAGGGAAAAAATATGCCTTGGCAGATTCATTGTATAAACAAGGAAAATACAAAAAAGCTTTAAAGTTATTTGAGCAGATTGTACCTGTTTATCGTGGAAAACCTCAAGGGGAACGGCTTATGTTTTTATACTCCAATACCTTTTACAACTTAGAAGATTATTATTTGGCAGGATATCAATTTGAACGTTTTGAAACGTCTTATCCGCAAAGTGATAGTGTAGAAGTTGCTGCATACCGCTCTGCAAAAAGTTATTATGAGCTTTCTCCACGCTATTCGTTAGATCAAGAAGACACCTATACGGCCTTGGAGAAACTTCAGAATTACATCAATAAGTATCCAGAATCAGAAAAAAGATTGGAGGCCAACGAACTGGTTGCTGAATTACAAGGAAAAATTGAAAAAAAGGATATTGAAATTGCCCATCAAAATTTAAAAATAGCCGAATATATAGGCGATTACAGACCGGCAATTGAATCGTATGACAACTTTATTGCAGATTTTCCCGGTTCAGAATATAGAAAAGATGCTTTCTTCGGAAGGTTGCAAGCCGCTTATGAACTGGCTTTACTCAGTATTCCTTCGTTAAAAGAAGAACGGTTAATTACGGCAAAAGATTATTACAATAAATTTTTAAAATATTACAGCGATACCGATTTAAGAGCCGAAGCTGATATAATTGCACAAGATATAACGGAACGCTTAGGCGAGACAGAACCAAAAAGTTAAAACAAGAATTATGATAGATATTAAAAATTCTGAAGCTCCTATCAATACTACAACGATTGATAAGAATAAAGTAGATGCTCCTACAGAGAATATCTACGAAGCTATTTCAATAATTTCGAAAAGAGCTACGCAAATTAACGGAGACATCAAGAAAGAACTTCTTGAAAAACTAGATGAATTTGCAACCTACAATGATAGTTTGGAGGAAATTTTTGAAAACAAGGAACAAATTGAAGTTTCTAAGTTTTACGAACGTTTACCAAAACCTCACGCACTTGCAGTAGAGGAGTGGTTAAACGACAAAATTTACTACCGTAATACCAAGGAAGAAGAATTAGATAAGTAAAAAGATGTCTATTTTAAGCGGTAAAAATGTGTTGCTTGGCGTTACAGCCGGTATTGCCGCTTACAAGGCTGCTTTTTTAGTTAGACTATTAATTAAAAAAGGAGCTAACGTAAAAGTGGTCATGACACCTTCAGCTAAGGATTTTGTCACTCCACTTACACTTTCTACTCTTTCTAAAAACGAAGTTTTATCTTCATTTACCAATGAAGAAGATGAAAATGCCCAATGGAATAACCATGTTGAGTTAGGCCTTTGGGCAGATTTATTTGTGATAGCGCCAGCAACAGCCAACACACTTTCCAAAATGGCAAACGGTACCAGTAACAACCTACTGTTGGCTACGTACCTTTCAGCTAAATGTCCTGTTTATTATACTCCAGCGATGGATTTGGACATGCACAAACATCCCAGTACAACTGAAACTTTCAATAAATTAAATTCCTTCGGAAATATTCAAATTCCTGCGGAAGAAGGCGAATTAGCAAGTGGTTTAACAGGAAAAGGCCGTATGGCAGAACCTGAACATATCGTTTCTTTTCTAGAAAAAGATATTCAAAATAAATCACCTTTACACGGTAAAAAAGTATTGATTACAGCTGGGCCTACTTATGAAGCCATTGACCCCGTTCGTTTTATTGGCAATCATTCAAGTGGTAAAATGGGATATGCCATTGCTGAAACAGCTGCAAAGCTAGGTGCTGAGGTGGTATTGGTTTCTGGTCCTGTGAGTTTAAGTTTAAATCATAGTCTTGTTGAGGTGATTTCAGTTACTTCAGCAGAAGAAATGTATCAAGCTGCCCATATACATTTTGCTTCATGTGATATTGCCATTTTAAGTGCGGCAGTAGCAGATTATAGACCGAAGGATGTTGCTTCAGAAAAAATAAAAAAGAATGATGCTACATTGACGATTCAGTTAGAAAAAACACAGGATATTTTAAAGTCGTTAGGCGAAATAAAAAAACATCAATTTTTAACTGGTTTTGCACTGGAAACTCAAAACGAGCTTGAAAATGCAAAAAGCAAACTGAAAAAAAAGAATTTAGATTTAATTGTTTTAAATTCGCTCAAAGACAAAGGAGCTGGGTTTAAAGCAGACACGAACAAAGTGACTTTAATCGACAAACACAATAAAGTAGAGGCTTTTACTGTTAAACCAAAGACCGAAGTTGCAAACGATATTTTACAATACATTATACAACAAATAGATGCGTAGATTTTTACTAATACTTTCCGTTCTTACTCTTTCATTTTCTACACAAGCACAAGAGCTTAATTGTACCGTTGTAGTAGACGCTGAACAAACGGGACAACCCAATTTACAGGTGTTTAGAACGCTTCAGCAAGAATTGACCGATTTTATAAACACAACTACTTGGACTAATAAGGTTTATAAAAACCAAGAGCGAATCGATTGTAATATGTCGATTATTATTTCAGATTTTGAATCGAATTCTTTTACCGCAACCATTCAAATTCAAGCGGCTAGGCCTACGTTTAATTCAACGTATGATACGCCAATTTATAACTATAATGACCGTCAGTTCAGTTTTGATTATACTGAGTTTCAACCGCTGAATTTCAATTTAAATACTTTTAATTCAAATTTAATTTCAGTTATAGCTTACCACGTATATACTGTTATTGGGTTAGATGCAGATACTTTTGAGCTTAACGGCGGGCAGGAATATTTTGAAACGGCCAAACAAATAGTAAATACGGCTGCTTCTAGCAATTTTTCAGGCTGGAAACCTACCGATGGTACCCAAACCCGTTACCGTTATAATGAAGCAGTGCTTTCAAACGTATATCAAGAATTTCACACTGCCATGTACGATTACCATAGAAAAGGCTTAGATGTAATGTCGCAAAACCCTAAAGAAGGAAAACAAGCTATTATTGGTGCTATCGAAACACTTGCAAAAATTAATAACCGACGACCAAACTCATATATATTACGTACATTTTTTGATGCTAAAAGTGATGAAATACAGAGTATATTTAGTGGTGGGCCTAATGTCGATATTGTAGATTTAGTTGAAAACTTAAACAAAATGGCCCCTACAAAACGTAGTAATTGGAGCGAAATTAAATTTTAATCTACTTCTTTTTTTCTTGCTGTTGTAAAAAAACCATTTTACATTAGAAGTTGTTTCCAAAACTGTATTTTTACTTTTAGAATAACTGGAAACTTAACTTGATTTACAGCTGTGATAACAACCATTTCCATAAAAAATTACGCCTTAATTGAAGATATCCGTATGGACTTCAACGATGGACTGACGATTATTACTGGTGAAACGGGGGCGGGAAAATCCATTCTTTTAGGAGCATTATCCTTGGTGTTAGGTAAACGTGCCGATTTGAGCAGTATGAAAGATGCTTCAAAAAAGTGTGTTATAGAAGCTGAATTTGCGATCGAAAAATTCAAATTACAAACTATTTTTGAAGAAAACGATCTGGATTACGATGCGCATACCATCATTCGAAGAGAAATTTTACCCAGTGGAAAATCACGTGCATTTATAAACGATACGCCGGTTACACTTTCACAATTACAGGCTGTTGGCCCACACTTGGTCGATATTCATAGCCAGCACGAAACACTTTCTTTAGCTGAAGAAAATTATCAAATGAAAGTAATAGATGCACTTGCAGATAATTCTTCCTTACTAAATACATATTCTGAACAATTACAGCGTTATAAAACTACTTCTGAAGCCTTAGAAAATGCTAAAATTGAAAAAAGCGAAGCTTCAAAAGAAATAGACTACAACACCTTTTTATTTACCGAATTAGAAGAAGCAAATTTAGAAGGTATTGATCAAGGTGATTTGGAAGAAACCTATGAAACCTTGAGTAATGCGGAAGAAATACAGGAAACACTTTCAAAAGTAGTTCAGTTATTTTCTGAAGAGCAAATAGGCACGCTTGAAACGGCAAAAGAAGCACGGGCAGCATTGAACCAGTTAAAAAACTATGGCTCGGTTTATAATTCGCTTTGGGAACGGTTGAACAGCGTTATTATTGAATTAGATGATTTAAGTGAAGAAACCGAGCAGATAGCGACGTCAATAGAAGCTGATCCGCAGCAACTTTTAGAAATTAATGAAAAGCTGCAAACACTTCATAGATTACAACAAAAGCATAATGTTGCAACAGTTTCAGAATTATTGGATATTAAAAACGAGCTAGAGACTAGTATCACTAATACGAATAACCTGGATGCACGTATTGAGAACCTAGAAAAAGAAGTAATTACTTTACAAGGTGAGGTAAGAAAAACAGGTGGGTTAATCCATAATTCTCGTGAAAAGGTAATTCCTAAATTGAAAAAAAAGTTAGAAGCTATTTTAGCAAAACTTGGATTGCCAAATGCGCGTTTCGACTTCAAATTAATCCATACAGAAACTCTTCGTGAAAATGGAACAGATACTCTCGAGTTGTTGTTTACAGCCAATAAAGGCACTACAATGGGTTCTATAAAGAAAGTAGCTTCCGGTGGAGAAATGAGCAGGATTATGTTAGCCGTTAAAGCAGTTTTAGCAGAATATCAAACCTTGCCTACCCTTATCTTTGATGAAATTGATACAGGGGTTTCTGGTGAGATTGCAAATAAAATGGCGGCTATTATGGATGGGATGAGCCAAGGCATGCAATTGGTAAGTATTACACACTTGCCGCAAATAGCATCGAAAGGAGCACAACATATTAAGGTGTATAAAGAAGACGTCAATAATGTTACTGTTACTCGATTAAAAACATTGACACAAGAAGAGCGTATTGTTGAAATCGCGCAAATGATAGGAGGAAAGAAAGTAACTGATTCTGCGTTGGCGCACGCTAAAGAATTACTGAATTAAAACGTATATTTACATAATAAAACATTGAAAATAACCTAAGCAACTAGATATGGCATATAATTTATTAAAAGGAAAACGAGGAATCATTTTTGGCGCTTTAGATGAAAATTCCATCGCATGGAAAACAGCCGAGCGTGTACACGAAGAAGGCGGAACTTTTGTATTGACAAACGCACCTATAGCTTTACGTATGGGACAGATAAACGAGTTGGCAAAGAAAACAAACTCTGAAATCATTCCTGCAGATGCTACCAATATGGAAGATTTAGAAAACCTTATTGAAAAAGCAACTGAAATATTGGGCGGAAAGTTAGATTTCGTTTTACACTCTATAGGAATGTCTGTTAACGTTCGAAAAGGAAAGCATTACACAGATCAAAACTACGATTGGACCCATAAAGGATGGGATATTTCAGCAGTTTCTTTTCATAAAACAATGAGTGTATTATATAAAAAAGATGCTATGAACGAATGGGGAAGTATAGTTGCGTTAACCTATATGGCAGCGCAGCGTGTATTTCCAGATTATAATGATATGGCAGATAATAAAGCGTATTTAGAGTCTATTGCTAGAAGTTTCGGATATTTCTTCGGAAGAGATAAAAAAGTACGCGTAAACACCATTTCGCAATCACCAACACCTACAACAGCTGGTAAAGGAGTAAAAGGGTTCGATGGTTTTATATCGTATGCAGATAAAATGTCCCCTTTGGGCAATGCAACAGCAATAGATTGTGCTAATTATACAATTACCTTGTTTAGCGATTTAACCAAACGGGTAACGCTTCAAAATTTATACAACGATGGAGGCTTTTCAAATGTTGGGGTAAGTGATGCCGTAATTGAAGCTTTTGAGGAGTAGAAAGACTTTGTAATTTTTAATAAAAAAACAAAAGACCTACACGATGTGTGGGTCTTTTTTGTTAAAAAGCTGGAGATAAGTAGGTTCATTTTTTGTTTTACTGTCGGTTTCCTTGTCTTTAAGATTTTTTTTAAATACTTTTAAGCTAATATTAACTAAACTCTAATTTTAAATTATGAAAAAAATTACCTCATTTTTGTGCATAATGTTTGGTTTAACACTGACCATACACGCACAAGTAATTCAATCATCAATAAGTGATGATGCTCAACAAGAAATTGAAGCTGCCAAAAATGTTACCAGAGCGGCACCTTCAGTTACAATTGAAGCACTTTTAACAAGACTTTCAAAAGTGTCTAATGAATCAGGAAGTGTCTTAGATTATTTTTCTTCTGAAGAAAGTCAACGATTAAGACGATATTTCAAGCAACAAAATCATAAAGCCTCATTGGCCGACATTATCCCAACTACGGGTGCGACAGAAACGTTTCCTGTAGCCGTTGGAGATTTTTTCTATGACAATGGTGGCCCTGGTGGTACTAATACAGATGGTGACCCAGGAAACTATGAAAACTGTAGTTGTGTTACCACTACAACACTTGATGGTGCAACTGAAATAGAGTTTTTAGATTTTATCGTTTTCGCAACTTTCGATTGGCTAAAAATTTATGATGGCCCAGATACTTCTGGAACAATATTATTTGATAACTCTGATGGAGGGATAAATGAAGGAGATATAGATTTAGCAGATATGATAGCATCTAACGGATCTGCTCTTTTCTCAGGAACATCGGGCTCATTAACATTTGAGCATAATGCTTCTGGAGTAATTAACAGATTAGGTTGGGAAGTTGAAATCCTTGCTACCGGTGGCGGTGGCGGTGGAAATAATGATCCCGTTGCTTATGCCGTTGAAAATGCTGCAGCGATGGTTGGAACATTTGATCCTGTAGATCCATCAGTATTTAACCCATTAGGCCCATCTGCACCTGTAGGAGTTGATTTTGAAGGTGCTGGTGCCGCAGATCCTGATGACTTAGAAACAATTTATGTACTTGATAATACTGGTGAATTTTATTCGGTAGATACTACATCTGGCACCTATACTTCTTTAGGAAACATAGGGTTGGCTGATGTTACAGGTCTTGAGTTTAATCCTGTTGATGGAATGCTATATGCAACAACTAGTACTGAACTTCATACTATTGATGTTTCAGGCCTTTCCACTAGTTTAATAGGAACGCTAGGTACTACTGGTGCAGTGGCTATTGCTTTGGCAATAGACGGTGACGGAAATGCCTTTACATATGACATTGTTGATGACACATTTTATTCTATAGACACTTCAACAGGAGCTGCAACAGCTATTGGTAATATAGGTTTTGATGCTGCTTTTGGACAAGGTATGACTTGGGATGTTAATACAGACCAAATTTACATGACAGCCTTTAACAATACTCTTTTCGATTCAGAATTACGTACTGTGGATACTGCAACAGGAGCTACTACATTAATTGGTGGAATGGAGCCAGGGACTTTAACGCAGTATGCTTGGGTGGCTCTTCCAGATGCTAACCCAGAGCCTATAAACTGTGATAGTACAGCGTACGACTCAACAGCGGTTCCTTTTGATATTGATGGAGGAGATACTTCCACAGCAGATTGTGCTAATGCACCAAATGAAATTCCAATTACTGTTACAGAATTTGGTACCATTGGTGAAACAGCAACTTTTGATAATGTAACAATAGATATTGCGCATACTTGGTCTTCAGACCTTGATATCTCATTAGTGTCACCTTCTGGAATTGAAGTAGTGCTTGCCGAAGATTTAGGTGGAAGTAGCAGTGATGCATACAACGGAACTGTTTTTGAAGACGGTGGTGCTGATATTTCAGCTGCAACTGCGCCATTTAATATGGGGCCTTATGCTCCTGTAGGAGGGTCATTTAATGATCTTCTTGATGGTGAAAGTATTTCTGGTGAATGGATTTTAAAAGTTTGTGATGACGCAGGGGGCGATACGGGACAAGTATTGCAATTCTCTATGTCAATATGTATACCACCATCTAATGACGACTGCGAATTTGCAGTAGCATTGTCTTGTGGTGATAGCATCAATGGAGAGACTGTTAGTGATACAGATTCAGGAGGAAATGACGCGCCAGATGAATTTTTCTCTTACACAGGAAGTGGTGATGCAGAAGTAGTAACAATCTCACTTTGTGGAGGCGGAACTGATTATGATTCAGCTGTACGCGTTTATGACTCTTGTGACCTTACCAATGAAATTGCATTTAACGATGATTCTTGTGGATTACAATCTGAAGTATCATTCTATTCAGATGGTTCTTCAACTTATTTAATTATGGTAGAAGGCTTTGGTACCTCTTCAGGTAACTTTAGCTTAGATGTAACATGCGAAATGGCTCTTGAGAATGATGTATGTGAAGGTGCATTGCCGATAGCTTGTGGTGAAACTATTACTGGTTCAACAGATGGTGCTACTCCAGATAGTGGTGCTCCAGAATGTAGTGGTGTTTCTATTACAGCTCCAGGCGTTTGGTATTCTTTTACAGATGATTCAGGTCTTGTTACAGATTATACTGTTTCACTTTGTGATTCTGATTACGACACTAAGTTGTCTGTTTATTCAGGAGACTGCGGAACATTAGTTTGTGAAGGAGGTAATGATGACGCTTGTGGAACTACTGGATTACAATCTGAAGTTGCTTTCCAAGGAGATGGTGACGGTACAACATACTATGTTTTAGTACACGGATTTGGAGGCGCTACTGGAAACTACTCATTAAATGTAGATTGTCTTCCTGTACCACCACCAAACGATATGATTGCAAACTCTATTGATGTGGATGAAATAGGAATTCCTTATACAGATCCAGATGTACCTATGCCAGCAGCAACTACTGAAGGCGGTAACCCAACAGGGTGTAATATTGATGGTGCAAACGGTGTTTGGTATAACTTTACTCCAGTAGGAGATGGAGAAGCTACAGCGACAATTACTTCCCCTGCAGGAGCAAGTGTGGTAACTTTCTTTGAAGCACCAGATGAGAATGCTTCAGAAACAGACCTTACATTGGTAGCGCAAGTTACCAATCAATGTCTTCCAGGAACATCAAGTACTATCAATACTACTGCAGGACAAACATATTATGTGTTTGTTGTAAATACAGGTGGTAGAACTGATATTACGATAGATGGAACTTTGTTAAGTGTTGAAGATAATACTATTGACGGATTCTCTTACTATCCTAACCCAGCAGATAATGCTCTTACATTAAGAGCAATAGATAATATTGAGAATGTAGCCATCTACAATATCTTAGGTCAAAAAGTAGTTGACCAAACTATTGGAAATGTAACTACAGAACTAGATATTTCTGCTTTGAGTACAGGAACCTACATTATGAAAGTTTCTGTAAATGGAGAAATTGGAACTTATAAAGTAATTAAAAGGTAATAATTTTTTCAAATAAGTTTAAAAGCCATCCCGGCTAGTACGGGATGGCTTTTTTTTATTCATTACATTTGTGCGATGAATATCCATTTTTCCTTTATAATCCCTGTTTACAACCGTCCAGAAGAAGTTAAAGAGCTTTTGGAAAGTTTTACATTACTGGACTATAATAAACCCTATGAAATTGTAATAGTGGAGGATGGCTCTTCAAAATCCAGTGAGGTTGTTGTAAATAAGTTTTCTGAAAAATTGAATATTTCATATTTCTATAAAGAAAATTCAGGCCCCGGATTATCACGTAATTTTGGGATGGGGAAAGCAAAAGGCGACTATTTTATCATATTAGATTCAGATTGCTTGCTTCCTTCACATTACTTAACTACCGTTGAAGCATTTCTTAAAAAAAACTATTTTGATTGTTATGGGGGAGCAGATGCTGCCCACGAAAACTTTACAGATTTACAAAAAGCTATTAACTATGTAATGACTTCTTTTTTTACAACGGGAGGCATCCGTGGAAGTGAAAACAGTATAACCAATTTTGAGCCCAGAAGTTTTAATATGGGAATTTCAAAAAAAGCATTTCTAAAAACGGGAGGTTATGGAAAAATTCACCCAGGGGAAGACCCTGATCTTTCACACCGAATTTTGCAAAATGGATTTAAAACCACGTTTATTCCCAATGCTTATGTATTTCATAAACGCCGTATTTCGTGGCAAAAATTTTATACACAAGTAAAAAAGTTTGGTTTGGTGAGACCTATACTAAGCAAATGGCACCCCAATTCGTCTAAAATTACATTTTGGTTCCCTACTTGCTTTGTGTTCTTTGTTATAATATCAATCCTTTCTACTTTTTTAATTAACGGGTTTGCTATATTACCATTGGCATTTTACACTTTATTGGTAGGTACAGGTTCAGCAATAAAAAATAAAAGCTTATTTATTGGGTTATTATCTATTGTAGCTTTGTTTATACAGTTTTTTGGATATGGTATCGCTTTTTTAAAGTCCAGTTATTATATTGGTTTGTTAAATAGAGACCCTCAAAAACAATTCCCTAAATTGTTCTTTAACTAAATACTTAAATAGAATGGCAGCAAACCCAAAAAGAAAATATAATACTGGTAAGATTAAAAAATTTGTGATCTTTCTCTTTTTGGCTGTTTTATTTTGGGTACTCACAAAGTTTTCGCGGGAGTACACAGCGACTGTTGATGCATCAATACGGTACAAAAGCATTCCTAATGAAACCTTATTGGCAGAAAACAACCCTGAAGAAGTTTCTTTTGATCTTACTACAAATGGATTTGAGTTTTTTTATTATAGACTGAAACAGCCTGTAATTAACATAAACATTTCAGATTATTATACAAAAGGGCATAAAACCGTTGCTATTCCAGATGCTCAATTAATTGGGCTGATATCTGGACAGTTAAATAAAAACCTTTCAGTAAAAAATGTATCATTAGATTCTTTGAAAGTAAATCTTGAAATTTTGGTTTCAAAGAAGATACCTGTCTTTTCAAAGGCAGAAATTACTTTTAAAAGGGGTTTTATGAGCCTAGATACGCTTCAGGTCAAACCAGATTCGGTTCAAATATCAGGACCTTCTGAAGTAGTAAAAAAAGTTGACTCGATTACTACAAAAGGAGAGACCTATAAAAACATTGATACAGATTTTTCTGAAAACATAGAGCTTGAGGTGCCCAAAGGCACTTCGCTATCTGTGTCGCCACAAGAAGTATCAATTTCCTTAAACGTTCAAGAGTTTACTCAAAAAGAAATAACGTTACCCATTCAAGTAATTAATTTGCCGCGAGAGACTATCATCAAATTAATTCCAGAAGTCACTAAGGTGAGCTTTAATATTCCTGTAAAAGACTTTAATACAGTTTCTAAAAATGATTTTAGATTATTTTGTGATTATTCAAAAAAGAATGAAAAGGAAAATTTTATGTTGACCCAGTTCTCAAAAAAACCTGCTGGTATTCGCGACGTTGAGATAAAAGATAAGAAAATAGACTTTTTAATTTTCAAGCAAGAATCTAAAGAATGAAAACAGTAGGGTTAACAGGAGGTATTGGTAGTGGTAAAACAACAATTGCAACAATGTTCAATGAGTTGGGCATCCCCATTTATATTGCAGATATCGAAGCCAAAAAGCTCACAAATAGCTCAGAAGAAATAAAAGCAGAATTACTTAAAATACTGGGTGATAAAGCATATAACGAAGATGGGTTAAACCGAAAATATGTTGCCGATCAAATTTTTAATGATGCTGAACTTCTAAAAAAAGTAAATAAAGTAATACACCCGCAAGTGGCCAAACATTTTAAAAACTGGGCAAAACAACAATCCGAAGCTTACTGCATAAAAGAAGCAGCTATATTGTTTGAAAATGGAGGTTATAAAGAATGTGATTATACTATATTAGTCACAGCTCCCAAAGAAACCAGAATAGACCGCATTTTAAAAAGGGATGATACCACCGAAGCGGAGATTAAATCCCGTATGGACAACCAATGGCCTGACGAAAAAAAGATTAAATTAGCAGATTTTGTCATTGAAAATACCGACATAGATGCCACCAAAGAACAAGTTATAAAAGTTCATGAATACCTTATAAATACTGCAAAATAGACCTGAATATTATCTTTTGTTAACATTTGGTTAAATGAAAACTGTGCTAAATGTTAAAATCTTACTTTTGGGCTATGAATAAAAAGCTATTCGCCTTACTTATAGCCTTAATGAGTTTGTCGCTGCTGGGAATTATGTTCGTGCAAGGATACTGGATTGCGAATTCATATCAAACCAAAGAAGAACAGTTTACTTTTAATGTACAGCAAACGCTTTTTTCTGTTACCAAGCAGATTAAAGACAGGGAAATAGAAGACTTTTACAATGTTTACAGTAAATATGTTGACAGTCTTGAAGTTCCTGACAATGTAAATTTTAGTGAATTAGTTTATAAAACCAAAAACGACAGGACAAACGAAATTTTTGTCTATTCCGACGGGATATTAGAAGAAGATTATAAGTTGTCTTCTAGTTTTTTGGATATGGATTTTGACAGTATCCAATTTAAAAGATTAACCAATCGAAAAAAGACAACAAGAATAAACCCAGGGGTTGATGGGGAAAACCCTTCAGAATCTAATGAAGTGTCTTTTAATAGACTAAAAGATTTTGAACGCAACCAGTTTGAAAATGCATATTTTAATATTTCGTCGAAAGTACCATTGCATAAAAGAGTTGATGGAAACGAAATTGAAAATTTAATTGCTCAAGAGTTAAACGATAGAGGGGTAGATTCAAAATTTGAATATGCTGTTTACAGTAATAATTTAGCAACGAAAGTACGTTCAAATAACTTTACATTGAATCCTGAAAGTACTTATGTAGTTCCATTGTTTAAAAACGATAATGAGCTGAATGGATACCAACTGTATGTAAATTTTTCAGAAAAAGAAAAGGTAGTGCTTAATTCAATTTTAGGAATGGCAGTACTCTCTTTAATTTTTACAGCGGTAATTGTACTGGCGTATGCGAGTGCCTTATCACAAATATTTAAACAAAGACAGATATCACAAATTAAATCTGACTTTATCAATAATATGACACACGAATTTAAGACCCCTATTGCCACTATTAACCTTGCATTGGATTCTCTAAAAAATCCGAAGGTTAAAGATAATAAGGAGTTTTTACAGCGATACTTAAAAATGATACGTGATGAAAATCGCCGTATGCATGCCCAAGTAGAGAATGTGTTGCGTATTTCAAAGCTTGAAAAGAATGAACTGGACTTGCCAAAAGAGCGCATTAAACTACATGACGTAATAAATGATGCCATTACACACGTAGAGCTGATTGTAGAAGATCGTGGTGGGTATGTGGCAAGCCATTTGGGAGCTTTAAAATCTTCTGTTTTGGCCAACGAATCGCACTTGACTAATGTTGTTGTCAATATACTGGACAACGCTATAAAATACTCTGAAGAAGCACCCAAAATTGATGTTTACACTGAAAATGTAAAAGATTACATCATTTTAAAAATACGTGATCAGGGAATGGGGATGAGCAAAACAACCCAAAAGAAAATATTTGAAAAATTTTACCGGGAACACACCGGTGATATACACAATGTAAAAGGGCACGGACTTGGACTAGCTTACGTAAAACGAATACTTGATGACCATGATGCACAAGTATATGTGGAAAGTGAGAAAGGAAAGGGAAGTACCTTTATAATAAAAATACACTTAATATCTTAAATTATGGAAACTGAAAACAAAAAAATCTTATTGGTAGAGGACGATCCCAATTTTGGGACAGTTTTAAAAGACTACCTTGCTATGAACGATTATGAAGTAATCCACGCCAAAAATGGTATGGAAGGCTTTGAAAAATTTAAAAAGGACGATTTCGATCTATGTATCTTAGATGTGATGATGCCTTATAAAGATGGTTTCACCTTAGCAAAGGAAATTCGTGAGAAAAATGAAGATATCCCTATTATTTTCTTAACCGCAAAAGCGATGAAAGAAGATGTACTTAAAGGGTACAAAGTAGGGGCAGACGATTACCTAAACAAACCATTTGACAGTGAAGTACTGTTGATGAAGATAAAGGCGATCATTCAAAGAAAAGCGACCGATAGTATTGCAGACAGCAAACAATTTGAGTTTGAAATAGGAAATTTCCATTTAAACTCTAAGCTTCGCTTTTTAACCTATAATGATGAAGATCCAATAAAACTTTCCCCTAAGGAAAACGAATTACTTCGTCTATTGGCGTTGCATAAAAACGATTTAATGCCACGTGAATTGGCTTTGACAAAAATATGGAGAGATGATAATTACTTCACCTCACGAAGTATGGATGTTTACATTGCAAAGCTGCGTAAATACCTAGGAAAAGACGATGGTGTTGAAATAATCAATATTCACGGAGAAGGATTCCGTTTAGTCGTTAAAGACGAAGTTGACAATTAATTAAGATAGTGTATAAGTGAAAAAACGCCCTTTTTAAAGGGCGTTTTTTAATTTTATTTTTTTAATTATTTCTGAAGTAGCCGTTGTATAATCAAACCACAAAATGGATTCATTTTTTTTGAACCATGTATTTTGCCGTTTTGCAAACCTGCGGGTATTTTTCTTTATTTCTGAAACAGCTTCTTCTAAGGTACTATTCCCTTTTAAATAGTCAAACAGTTCACGATAACCAACTGTTTGCAGGGCGTTTAAGTTTTTATGGGGCTCTAGTTTTTCAACTTCTTCTAATAAACCTGCTTCCATCATGATATCAACCCGTTTATTGATACGGTCGTAAGTTTTTTCACGATCAGCAGTTAACCCTACATACAGCGTTTTAAAAGAGCGCTCTTTTTTTTCTTGATTTAAGAAAGAGGAATATGGTTTTCCTGAAGTACGGATAACTTCTAGAGCGCGGATTATGCGGTGTGGATTTTGATGATCTACTTTTTCATAATAAATAGGATCATTCTCTATTAATTCTTTTTGTAGGGCTTCTAATCCCTTTTCTTCTAATTCAGAATTTAGCTGCTCTCTTGTTTTTTTAGAAATCTTTGGAAATTCATCCAGTCCTTTTGTTACGGCATCGACGTATAATCCTGAACCGCCAACCATTACAACTACATTTTTGCTTGAAAATAAACGATCTAATAACTGAAGTGCTTCTGTTTCAAAATCACCAACGCTATACGGTTCAAAAATGTTTTTGTTTTGAATAAAATGATGCGGGGCTGCAGCTAATTCTTCAGAAGAAGGAACGGCGGTGCCGATAGTCATTTCTTTAAAAAATTGCCTAGAATCGGCTGAAAGTATCTCAGTATTGAACGCTTTAGCAATTTCAATGGCTAATTTGGTTTTCCCAATGGCAGTTGGGCCAACTACACAAATAAGGGTGGGTTGTTGAAAAGACATTAACTCTTTTTAATGTTTTCTGGATGAAGGTCCTCTCCACATTTATGACAAAACTTAGCATCGTCACGGTGTCTTTGGGCACCACAATTTCTACAAGATTGTGTATTTACGTGTACATAATCTTTTTTACTGGCATATTCAGCACTCACAATACCCGTAGGAACAGCGATAATTCCGTAACCTAAAATCATAATAACGGTTGCTAAAAATTGCCCTAAGGGCGTGACTGGAGCAATATCGCCAAAGCCTACAGTAGTAAGGGTCACAATACACCAATAGACGCTCACAGGTATGCTGTTAAAGCCACTTTCTTCCCCTTCAATTAAATACATTAGTGTACCAGAAATAACTGCTACAATCAATACGGCGAAAAGGAACACCAAGATTTTTGGGCGACTGTCGTTGAGCGCTTTTTTTAATTTATTGGCTTCGCCGATGTAGCGAGTAATTTTTAATATTCTAAATACCCGAAGTAAACGTAGCGCTCTTACTGTAATCAATACATTACTTCCAACCAGGATAAAAGAAAGATAAAGAGGAATGGTCGATAAAAAATCAATAATTCCATAAAAACTGAAGATATAAGTTGTAGGCTTTTTTGTGGTAACAATGCGCGCAATATACTCAAAAGTAAAGAAGATGGTTATTACCCATTCACCTATATATAAAACGTCATAAACTTTTTCGGGCAGCCCTTTTACACTTTCTATCATAACGAAAAGAACACTGAGTAAAATCAGGATGAGCAAGATGACATCAAACAATTTGCCCATTGGAGTGTCCGCCTCTGCAATAATCTCGTGTAGTTTTCGGCGCCAGTAACTTGTATTATTCGTTTTCAATAAAAATAATCTTTAGCGATAAAAATAACTAAGTTTAATTAATTAATAGCATTCTTTACGAGATTCTCGACTTTGCTTTAGCAAACACCAACGACTTTTAAATACGGTTTACAATAGCTGCTAGTCTTTTATCAGCTCAGCTTTTTCAGTTTTCGTAATTCTTTTTCTTTTAAAAATATATTCATTTCTTTCCAAGCACGGAGCAAAAACAATCACTCTTTTATTTCTCCACGGTCCAGTGCTTCTTGCGTGTGCATTTGTATGCAATACGTACAACCATCAATTATACACGGTGTTTTCAACTGCCTTTTATGATAGTTTAATTCCAATTTTTGCTGTTGCAAGAACGGTATTATCCGATTTCTTTTCAGGGTTTAATATAAGTCCGGTTCCTTCTTTCACATTTGCCAGAGACTTGTCATTCCTAAAATCATAAGGCGATTCTCCATATTGGTTGTAAGGTTCAACAGAAGTAAATAATTCATTACAAAACTCTTCTTCGAAATACAATTCACTTGTCAAGTGTTCTTTGTCATTTAATATTACTTTGTAATGTATATGGGGAACTCTTGGGTCATACCAACCAGGAACTATCGTGGTAAATTCCACATTTCCATTTACATCAGTTTTTTGATAACCACGCAGATAGGTAGATTCGTTACTTGGCTCAACATGTTGCTTTTTCCCAAACTCCATTTGTTTGGCTGACTCCCATATATTATGCCCTATTCCTTCTATATATCCACTATAGTTGCCATCAGCATCACATTGCCAAATTTCCACGACTGCATTTTCAATGGGATTACAGCTTGGATAATCAACTATTTGAAATTTAAGGTGTAAGGTTTTCCCTTTTCTGCTGTCCCTTATATCAGTTCGCAAAGGTGACTTTAGATAATAAGGTCCTTCTGAAATAGGTGATGACAACACACAAATATCATCATCAATATTTGGTGTTAGCGTCATTTTCGGCTCACTATCATTGTCTTGTCTAACAATCCAAGTCAATATCTTTCGTTTTCCAAGCCACGCACTTAACCCAATAACTCCGAGTATGGATAAAGTTCCGATTATAAATTTTCTTCTCGTAGTCTTTCCCATTTTTGGTTAGTTTTAGGTTGTTGCTAAATAAATTTACATAAGCTGTGCAAAGCAATTAGAACATATTGCATATTATTAGCCTTTCGTTATTTTTTCAATTTCATTCATAAGGCTGTTGTTGGCTACAGTTAACTGTTCATAGAGCTCATTCATATAGTCTGTTCCTGCATTTCTTGAATGACTGCCAACGAAAGCTGGATAATTCAAAATTTCCTGTAATTCAGTAATATCTTTTTCTGTTTCTATTTTCCTAAAAAGTTTTCTAATTATCGGTTTTGTTTTTTGTACAATATTATTCTTATACATATCATATTCCATCTCTTCCATAAAGTTGTTGAGACTTTGTTCTTCATCTTTAATTTTTTGGACTAAACTGTAATATTTATATAATTCCGTTTGTAAATCAGTCTGTTGAATTTTGTTTAAATAACCTGAATTTTTTAAAGCTTCAAATCCGCTTTGGTTAGATTGAAAAGATTCGTCAAGCCAAGGATTAAATTTGAAGTATGTAGAAAAATATGTTGTGTATTGCTCTTTAGACCCTTGTTCAATCATCTTCATAAAATACTTTGAGCCAATTACTGAACTGTCTCTAAAAGCAGTAATATATTCAAGATTTACTTGATCCGATTTTATGTTTTCAGCTATGTTATTTAGATATCCATTTAGCGTAATAGAGTCTTGTTTTTCAGTATTTATATTATTGATGTAAAGTGCTATCAAAATTCCAATTACAACCAGTACAATTTCTCCAATAGCATAAATTAGATACTTACTGAACTTATTTTTAGCCAGTAGTTTTTGTCTAATTTTTCTAAAGAATTTTATCACAAGCGGTTAATTTCTCTAAAGATATGATTTTAAATGAAATAGGTTGTTTAAATAATGAGGCACAATGTGTTTGTAGAAGATTAGTTGTGTTGTTTAAGTAGCTAAATTAGCAAGTATAAATCGAATAGAGATCTGTGAGAATTATCGTAAGCAAGCTTGTATTAGCAATGAATTATACATGTGTTGTGTAGAAGTTTTTACTTTTTATTTAATGACTTAATAACATCTGAAATAAATTCTTCAGGTAAATAATGTCCTGATTCATAGAATTTCAATGTTTTGGCCTTAATCTCGATATTATTATAAAAATCTTGTGCCTCCTTTTCAGTATACCAACTATCTTTTGTTCCCATAAGTAAAGTAATAGGTGCTTTTTGTAATGGGGCATATATTTCACTTGAAAAGTGTTCCCCCACCTTTTTAGCGTTCTCCTCATTGAGTCCTAAACTCATACCAGCCTTAATAGTACTTCCCAAAGGTGCTACGCAAACAACTATGCGCTTCAATCTGTCATCAACCGAGTTTAAATAAACAGCCATTAATCCACCCATACTGTACCCAACTACATCAAAAGTAATCCGCTCCTCTTTTGAAAGTGATTGCATATAGTCCATTATTACTCTGACATCTTTAACACTAGTTGACCAAAGGTTGTGTATTTTTTGTACATCTTGTGTTGAGAAAAATGAAATTGGTGATGCAAAGTCGGCTTCATAACTTCGTTCTCCGTGATATTTAGCATCAGGCATAATAACGTTATAGCCGATAGATACTAGTGAATCTTTTAATTTCACATATTTTGTAGAAAGGCTTGATGTTGGATTAACCCAATTTTCTTTACTTCCAGTTATGCCGTGAAGCAGAATAACGAACTTGTTTGTTTTATTAATTTCTGGTTTAATAACGTAGAATGGAACTCTAGAATCAAATCCGTCAATAACAATTTTTTCAAAAGAAGTGCCATCGTCTGATGTGTTACTTGCAGCAACTCTAGCATTGTATTTTACTTTTGGAAAATAACTTAAATAGTCAATTTCTTCTTGTGCAAATGAAATGGTACTAATGAAAATTAGTCCAAAAAGTACAAGTAGAGTTCTGATTTTTCTCATAATATATTATTGATTTAGTTTTTCTTTAAAGTCTACCGGTTGGTATAACCATCAGTTACCGTTTTAAAGTTAATGTTTTTCAGTTAAGCACTGACGTTAGCAATTCCGAGTGGATTCGGACGTAGTCGAATCCGCCGTAATTGCGGTTATACATTGTTGTGCAACGTTATTTTTATTATTCAGTTTTATTAAACTCAATTGTTGTATCAAATTCGAAAGTTTCATTATTAGCTACCATTTCGTGTTCGAAATCAATCATTATTTTTCCGATTACTCTGTAATTTCTTTCGTCAATTTTATTCAAAGTCAGCTCAAGAATATCAAAAGGATTATGTACATTTCCAATATATATGGAAGCTTCTGTTTCCGAATCTTTATCAGTCTGAATTGATATTCCATCCAATTCATTAGGATTCGATAAATTCAAATTCATCCACTCAATAATCATTATGGTTTCAACAGGTTGCGATTCGTATTCAATACCAGAGTCAAATGGCCTTAACGGAATTGAAATCCGATGAAACAAGGTTCTCTTTAGTCCAATATTTTCGTTTTCAAACCAATACTTCTCAACAGTTCCTTTTTCAGCCTGCGTTTTATTCTGTAAGCCAATCGTTATTTTGTTATAATAAGGAATTTCCTCTGTGTTTAATTCAGAGTTTTGTTTTTTCTTCCAAAAATCAAATATTCCCATAGTTCTTGGTAATGTAGCAAACACGCAACGACCTCTGATTAAGCACTAAACCGCAATTATTTTTATACATTGTTGTACACAGTTATTTCTCTAATGCTTCTTCAATTCTGTTTCTCGCCAGTAATGGACTCAACTTTAATTTTATCATTTCCTTTGCTATTAATTCCGCTATAATTCCAGTTGCGTACATATCACCAGTTTTTGTGTTTTCATAAAGTTCTAATAACTCGATATAATTTTCAAAATTAGACGTTATCTTTTCCAACTGTTCAGCATTAATCGTATAATCAGTTTCTAATTCAGTTAAAAACGATTCCGTGTAGTATGTGAAGCCGAATTTGTCATTTATAAACTGGATTTCAAATGGAATTTTAGAAAGCGAATCAAGAGTATATGATTTCGCTTCATTTACGAATTTCAATTTACCTTTCTCAATTTTTTCAAATCCAATTATCCTGTAACGGTCTTTTGGAATTGGGTTCGATGTTAATCGCATCGAATCAAGTCTTTCTATCGCAAAAATTTGTTTCTGCCCAATCTTTTTATTTTTTAAAATCTTGAATCTTTTTCGGACAGCGCATTGGAAATCAGAATTACATTTAAGTTCAAAAATTGAATCATTACTTATTTTTATTCCAAAAAGCTCATTTCCATTCACAAAATAGTATTTTTCGTCAATTAGGTTTTGAGAGAAAACAGAATTGAAAATGAATATCAATATTGATGTTAGTATTATTTTTTTCATAATTGTGGGCAACGGTTGTGTATAAGAACAGTAGGGCTGAAAAAAAGCGACTACCATTCGGTTTAACACAAGCCGAATTTTTAAATTTTACTATTTATCTTTTTTATTGCAAATCGTCAAATTTAAAAATTTGGCGACTTTCCAAATATGCCTTAACTTCGTTCAGGCAACTAACTAGCTATGAGCTATATACGTTGTTACCATTAGTTTTTATTCCGTTTTCATTGGTTTAATTCCCATCGCTTTCGTCCATTCAGAAATCTCTAATGGTTTCCATTCTTTATTACTATAAACACTATAAATATATTTGTATAATTCATCGGTTAAGAAAATTAGCCGTCCATCATTTCCACCCGAAGCTAGAAATATTCTTTCATCAATAGATTGCTTTTCGGCTTCTGCATTAATTATTTCTGCAAATCGCATAACTGCTTCTCCCCAGCCAGTTTCCTTAAAATTTTTAAAAATTACATATTCAGTTCCGTTTATTGTAATTCGGTGATTAAGCCATTTATTTTTATCATCCCATTCCTCAAAATGGTCACTTACTTTTATTGTCAATCCAATTTTATCAAAAGTCGGCTTAACTTGTTCTAGCATTTCGATAAATCCACCTTGTTCGTAAACAGTTTCTCCATCACACCAATAGTATCTATAATCCAAAGGAACACCTGTGTCATCGTCCCAAATAGAAACTAATTCATTTGATGGGTCGTAATTTTCAATTAGATCATTTTTTAGACTATCGATATTCTTTTTGTCGGCATATTTATAATACCCTAGTTTTTCAAGTTCAGCAACAAATTCTTTTGCAGACACTTTACTTACAGGTTCAGCATTGTTTTTTTTCGTTTTGGCAAAGAGTCCAAATCCGATAAGACCGATTATAATTCCAAATATTAATCCCAATTTCATATGTTGCTTTAAATTAATGGTAACTTGTTTATATCAACACTTTTTCCGCTTTTAGCAAGCTCAATACGCATGCTATGTATAGGTTTTGTGTGTTTAGTATAGATATGTGTTAGTATTATAGGGGAGACTACTAATATACTATAACCATAGTTAATTTACAAGCGTGCCCCTATTTTCAAGCTGTTTTAGTAAAAACAGAAGCTTTTTGTTATTATTTTACTCAGGTTTTGTCCTAATTTTCTTCGAGTGTTCTTCGACTTTTGTTCGAGTTAAGTCCCCATTTTACGTATAAAAGTCGAACAAGACTAGGGGTAAAGTCGAAGAAAACTACTTTATGCTAGTGTTTTCGCTATAGCATTATGTATTATCTATCATTTCTACCGATACTTCATGATAAAACAGAAAAGATGTTTTTTAAAAAGGAGCTTCGTTTCTCTTAATAGATCCCTAAAATTAGCGTAAGTAAGTTGTTAAACTTGCGTTATTTAAGAAACCCCAATTATAATTGTTTAAAGTGCTACAGAGCTTGTTATTGCTATATCTTGGGGTGCTGAGGTCGAAAAAAAGCAGTGAAATTACTCTAATTACTTATAAAAAGGGAAATTACAACGATTGTAAAAACATAACCCGTATAAGTGATTGATATAAAATAGTTTACAAGGATAAGGCTATTTTTCCCTGCTCTTAAACATTCGTTAAAGCTGTTTTTGTTGAGTATAATTTTCCCCTACACTTGCTGTGGTTGTTTGCAAAAAGCACGAAAGAAAACAACATGTGTTTTTTGTAATAACCATTATAAACCTAACAAGTAAAACTTAAAAATGAAGACTATGAAAACAAAAGCAATTTTTATTTCGATGATGACAGCCGTTATGGCTTTTTTATTCGTTTCCTGTTCAGAGGATGATTCATCAGGCGATCCTGATGCTCAAAATTACAACGCACAAGTATATATTACCGATGCGCCTATTGACAACGCAGAGGTTGATGCCGTATTTGTAACGATAGCCGATGTGCAGATAGATGGGCAAAGCTTATCTGGTTTTGAAAAGACCACAATAGAGTTAAGTGCATTGACCGATGGACAAACACAATTATTGGGCGATCTAGACCTAGAGGCTGAAACTTATACCAATATTGATTTAATATTGGCTACCGATAGTGATGCAAACGGCGACAGCCCTGCTAACTATGTAGTAGTAGATGGAAGCACGAAAGTAACTTTAGATCCAGCAAATGCAACCATAAGTATAGACGATGCAGTTGAAGTGGCAGCACAAGATACCAACGAACTGGTATTAGATGTTGACCTACGTAAGGCCATTGTAACCGATGAAGCAAACGGAGGCTATAATTTTGCTGCTGAGACACAATTAAACAGCAGTGTTCGTGCTGTAAACACGATAAGTACAGGAATGGTTTCCGGTTCGGTAACCAACGATACCAATAATCAAGATGGTGTGATGGTAGCATATGCTTATGAAGCTGGTACTTTTACAGAAACCGAAGCAGAAACAAATGCTAGTGGTGTACGTTTTAGCAATGCTGTAACAAGTAGTGTTGTAGCTGAAGGAAGTCAGGATTTTTCACTGCACTTTTTAGAAGCAAATAACTATGAAGTACATTTTGCCAGCTTTACAGATACTGATAGTGATGGTAACCTAGAATTTGAAGGTATGGTAGAAACAGAAGTTGATGGGTCTATAGACCTTGAAAATATTGAAGTTACTGCCGATAGCGAAGTAACTTTAAATATTATCCTTATGTCTATTTTACCTTTCTAGATTAAGTAGAAAATAAGTAGCACATATAAAAACCTCCCAATATTGGGAGGTTTTTGTTTTAGGTGAAACCCTATAATGAAATAGGGGCGTGAACGTGTATTGTTAGAGCTATTATCGTTTATAAAAGATAAAATCGGTTATTGGAGGCTCAATACCGTGTTGCCTTAAATCTGAAATTAATTGCCCTCTGTGATGTGTATAGTGATTGGCTATATGAAACAAAATATCCTGAACAGAATTGGTGTACGTATGTCCTTTAGTATTGGTGTAAGCAACGAGGCTGTTGAGGTCTTTTTCAGAAAGAATGTTTAGGGTATCATTGTGGTTAGAAAGGTTCAATGCCCAACACTTTTCAAGGGAATGCTCTTTAAAAACTGGTAAGGGGTTAGTGGACAATATACGTGAATTCCATACTTGATGGGCATTGATGCAATGAGAAAGTAGAGGTATAGAGCGCTCACTAATAGTTGTTGTGTGCTCCCTAAAAACATCGATCAATACTTGATTGTAATGTTTATGATACTCAAATATATCTTTAAAAAAGGCTTTCATTGTTTCTTCCTTAAAGGTACAACGTATTATTTAAGGTTAGTAGGGAAGTTATCTATATAGTGAAGTGTTTATAAAACAAAACAGGCCATTAAAATAAATTAACGACCTGTTTTCACTAAATTAATAAATATGGAGTGTTACTCTTTCATAGCAATATCACTATCCATTTTAGCTACATACGAATAAAATTCTTGCATCTTAGCCATAGCCTTATCAGGGCCACCGGTAAGCTTACTCATTTCACCCATCCACTTTACATCATCTTCGGTCATTTCATAGTTTAAGGTTTCTATGCCTTTTTCTAATGGGAAAACAACAATCATATCATACTCGCCAGAAGCTAAATCGAATGACATGGGTTGTTGTGTACCACTATTTTGACCAGCTTTCATAAAATAATCTTTGATAATGCCTTTTGCTTTATCTTTCATCATGGGTTTAAACTTCACATATGCAATGCGTACCCATTCGGGGTTCTCGTGTTTTTTTACTTTCATTTCCTGTGCCCATACACCGCTACTACAACATAATAGTACCGTTAGGGTAAGTAAAAGAGCGTTTACTTGTTTCATAGTGTTTATATTTAGTTATTACTAATTGACAAATTACTTGCGTATTATTAAGACTATAAACCATTACAGTTAAATAGGCTTCTTACATAAAGTAATGAGGCACCAAAAAATCACTAAAAAAAGTAGGGGATAGTGTGTAGGTTTTGAATACTTTAAAAGTAAATAATTTTAAGGGTTTAAACCCCGTCGTACTTGAGAATATTTTCCTACACGTATCAATAGTAACAAATTCGTGTTTATCTATAACAATATGCCACACGGTCTTGGTGTTATAAAAACAAAATCTTTATAGTTAATTTTGCCTTTTAAAGCAGACTGAATGAACAAACAACTTTTTGTATGGTTACTCATATTGTTATGGGCCCCTTTGTCTAGTGTTGCACAAGAAAACAACCTAGCTACCTGTGATAGTCTTATTAGAAAAGGAGTTAACCTTATGCTTGAAAAAGAGCATACACAATCGCTTGAGCTACTGGTGAAAGCTCAGTCTATGGCACGAGATAACAACTGGGATAAACAACAGTTTTTGGCCATTAATAATATAGGTGCTAATTATTATTCCATGCTTGACTATGGGGAAGCGTTAGACAACTACCTAGAGGCATATACTATTGCTATAAAAGAATTGGACGCAAAGTATGAAATGATTGTACTCAATAATATAGCCATCTTGTATATGAAAGAAGAGAAGATGGACAAGGCCGAAGAATACTTTACCAAGGCCTATGAAATAGCTTTAGAGCGAGAAGACTCTACAAAAATTGGATTTTATGCTGTTAACTTAGGATTGGTAGCAAATAAAAAGCAAGAACTGGACAAGGCTGAGAAATACTTTGATAAAGCTATCCCGTTACTTCAAGGCTTACCGGATATTGTACAGAAAGCTTACTTAGGGAAAGCAGAGAACCTTAAGTTAAAAGGAGCGAATCAAGAAGCAAAAACTATTTTAGAGCCATTGGTGCCTACCTCAAAAATTGAAAAATTAGAAGAATCACAAATAGTAGCGCTGCAGTTACTTTCTGAAATTACTTATAATGAAGATAATATAGCTGTCGCTCGGAAATACTCAAACACTATAATACAACACTCAAGTAATGTTGAAGATAGATTAAATGCATTTCAACATCTATCAAACATACATAGAAAAGCCGGCGATTTAGAACAGGCTCTTGCAGTAAAAGATTCTGCCACAGCAGCAATTAAACAACTGAATGAAATAAAGAACGGCCGACTTTTTGAAACCAATAGGGTGAAGTTTGAAATACAAAACTATCGCAATCAATTACTTGAAAATCAAAAGCTATTACAGTCTGAAAGAAAAGTATTTTATATAGTACTAACTGCTGCAATTATAATTATACTTTTAATCGCCTGGGCACTACGCAACAGCTACATAAAAGGCAAACAACGAAAAATAATTCATTCGCGTAGTCAAGAAGTAATGACCTTAGAACTGGAAAAAGAAAAAAGTGATAAACTGTTACTTGAAAAAAAGCTAAAAGAAGAAGAGGCAAGGGCATTATTAGAAGAAGAGCGCCTTAAAAATGAAATAGAATCACGTAACCGAAAACTATCGGCTAAAGCCCTACATCTTATAGAACGAAACGAGTTACTTGCTTCAATAGTAGTAGATCTTGAAGCATCTCAGGGTTTAGAACAGGAAAGTAAATTAAGAGCCTACATAAGAAAGTTGAAAGGCCTTATCAAGTCCGATAACGAATGGGAAGACTTTATCAAACACTTTGAAGAAGTAAATCAAGGGTTTTTAAGTGATGTAAAAGAAAAGCACCCAGAATTAAATGCAAACGACCTTCGGTTTATCTCTTATGTCTATATGAATCTAACCACAAAAGAAATTGCAGCCATCCTAAGTATTACTGCAGGAGCATGTAGAAAGCGTAAAGAGCGAATTTCCAAAAAAATGAATTTAACGGATAGCTCTAAGCTATACGACTACTTATCAACTATTTAAAAAGGGCATCACATTTTTGCTCAAACATGTCACACTATTTCATATTGGTTTTTTTGAAGAGCTGTGTTTTTTTTAAACATTTGGCTCAATAAATTAAAAACCATAGAATATATTATGAAACAACTACTTATTTTTTTTACACTCATAGGTATGTTAGTAAGTGCCGAGATGTCCGCACAAACAGAAATTACTTATGAAGGCTCTGAGGAGTATGGACGCATGTATGACATTATATACCATCCTACCATTGAAAACAGATTATATGCTGTTACACTGGGGAGCCACATTATGCAATCCAACGACAAAGGAGAAACTTGGGAAGTATTATATAGTTTCTCTGAAAATGGCGTGCATTTAAACAACCTAAAACTACTTCCCGATAATACGTTGAGCTTTTCAGCACAATACTCTGCTACATTAACTAAAAATGCAGTGTATTTGTATGATATTGATCAAGATGAAATAATCAATCAATATACACCACCTATTACTTCAGATTCAGATAAGGTATGGATCAACTCGTATGCTGTCCATGAAAATGATCCAGATGTTGCATTAGTGCACCAAGCTTATAAAATAGGATTTTCCGGATACGCAAAAGTGTATTACACAGCAGATGGTGGGGATACTTGGGAAATGGTATATTACACTGAAAATAACAATGGTATTTTCCCTAATAATGTAGCCATTAGCCCTAACGATCCCGAAAAACTATTCATAGCTAGAGGGGCAAGTCCCAATACCGAAGAAGGCGGCTTGTTGATTTCTGAAAACGCAGGCACAACTTGGGAAGAAAAAATACCAGGGAATAACTATAAAGTAATCACCTTTAAACCAGATGATGCCGATACAATTTTAGTAGGGACATTTATTGGGGACGAAAATAACGGTCACGAAGAAAATTTATATCGTAGTACAGACGGTGGTGATACCTGGAATATAATTCCTATTACTTGGGAAGAAGGTGTATTAGATAATATAACTGCTATTGCCTATAATCCTTTAGATATGGATAATATTATTCTTTTAGAAGAAAACGAAGTGGTAATAACTCATGATGATTGGGATACTTGGGAAAAAACAGTATATCCACTCGATAACCTTGACGGCTATTATTATGGTATTAACTTATCCTTCAGCCCTTTTGAAAATGGCGAACTCTTTGTAAACGCAGACTACCACCCAATTAAATCTGATGACGGAGGAGAAACATTCAGTAGGGTATACAACCCATTCTACTTCACTATTATGGCGGCTTATCATGCTGGTAAAGACGATCACTTATATCATGGAGTACAAAGAGGGCTGGTACATGAAAATCTTACTACAGGTACGGTAAACGCTTATGATGTTCAACCGTTAAATCTGGTATTTGGGTTTGATGCCCCAGTTTATTTTGTGGATAAGTTAACCACTGGCCGAGTATACAAATATGAAAGTACGTTTACAAGCTCTTCATTAAACGTAAGTGACAATCATGGAGAAAGCTATACTTTTTTGTATAGTAACTTTAATGACAAGTTGATAAGTTTGACAACCGATCCAACAAACCCGAATATAATCTGGGTTTCCTTTTTAAATCAAGGCTGAAGGATTATCGACTTTACAGACCCTAACAATCCAGAAGTAACTACCATCAATTTACCGGAATCAGATATACTGACAGATGTCCATATAGATGAAACCAATTCAGATATTGTTTATATAACTGTTGGTGCTCACGTATACCGTTCAGAAGACGGTGGCGATACTTGGGAAGAAAAAAGTAACGGACTTAATATCAACCCATCCACCGATATTATTTTTGATATTGAAGAAAGCCCATTCCATGAAGGCGAATTTAATCTTACGGCTAGTAATGGTATTTACACAACACGTGACAATGCAGAAAACTGGACCAAAGCCTATGATGGTAATAACATACGTAAAGTAGATTATTCAACAGTAAACGATCAGCATGCCGTAGCATCCATTCATTCAAATAATGGAATACAAAGCAAAATGGTTTATACAAAAGACAATGGTGAAACTTGGGAAGATGTGCCTTTTGAAGAGTTTGCCCATGCTGGTTCTGCGAGTATGGCCTATAAGTTTCATGAAGAAAGCGTAGATGCTTACATAGCTACTTTTGATTTGGGCTTAATTAAGTACACAATAGACCTAACAGAATTAGGTACTCCAGCTTTGGAAGAAAGCAGCAACCCATTTGTTGTGTATCCAAATCCGGCAACCAATACAATTAATATTAAAGAGAATGGCGGTACAGTTACTTCAGTAGCTATCTATAATAATTTAGGGCAGCAAGTAATGAAGCCTTCATCTGAAAAGCAAATCAACATCGCCCAATTAGATAGTGGTGTATATTTTGTAAAAATTAAAAATGCTGAAGGCAATTACTTTGTAAAACGAGTACTCAAAAAATAAGGTAATTAGGTTTAGTTAATGGTTAGTACTCAAGAAGACCCTCACACTGTACGTGAGGGTTTTTCTATTAATATCTTTTCAGAATAAGAAAAATTTCACGATTCTTTAATAGTATTTTATGACATGAAAATTGCTGATAACTAGGTATGTACGTAGTTTTAAGTAGTCTAACAAAAAAATATACGACTATGTTTACGATAATTAATGATCTTCCAGATGATATATTAGGAATAGTAGTCTCTGGTAAAGTGACAAAAGAAGATTATGACCGTATAAATCCGGTATTAGAACAACACGAGCAAAAGTATAATGAAATTAAACTGTTTGTAGACTACCAAGAGTTTAAATGGCCTACCGTTAATGCCATGTGGGAAGACCTAAAAGTAGGGTTTAATTATTGGGGTGCTATAAAAGCGGTAGCTATTGTATCTAAAAAAGAATGGTTAGAAGATTCTGCCGATGTAATGGGAACCATTATGCCGGGTATAAAAGGAGAAGGCTTTGAGCCTAATGAACGGGATAAAGCTATTTCTTGGCTTCAAGAAGCATAATATACTAGCGATAACTATCCGAAAAACATATAAAGCCAGAGAAGTAAGTGCTTAAAGTGAGTGGGTTATATTTAAAAATGTAAAACCGCTAACTTTTAACTATTTTTAGCCTTTTAAAAAAGGTTAGATACACATGCTTATACCCGCACGTTTCCTCATAGTGCTTATGTTTATAGTGTCTTCCATAGGCGGTCTTGCACAGATAGAAACTTCTACGCAAGCAGACGATCGTATTGAAGAAGGGATTGAATTAATGTTTGAAAAAAAACATACTCAATCATTAGAGCTTTTGGTAGAAACTCAAGCAATGGCTCAAAAAAAACAATGGTATGAGCAGGCGTTTAGAGCCACACTTAATATAGGCTCAAACTATTACTTACTCTCAGATTATGGTGAAGCACTTCAGCATTATTTAGAAGCCTACGAAATAGCAATTGAACATTTGGGGTCACGTCAAGAAATGACCGTCCTCAACAATATAGGAATTCTCTATTTTCAAGAAGAAGAACGCTCTCAAGCAAAAAAATACTTTTTTAAGGCTTACGAAAAAGCGAAACAAGTAAAAGATGAGGTGAAAGTAGGGTACTATGCTGTAAACCTAGCATTGGTCTCTAACAAAATGAAGGAGGTAGATTCGGCTCAATATTATATAGATGAAGCATTACCCCTTTTAAAAAATACCCCCAATGTATTGCTACAGGGTAAAATGGCACAGGCTGAAATGTTCTTGCTCAAAGAACAATATACCAAAGCTGAAAAAATAGCCTTAAGCTTATTGCCCGAATTACAAGGAGTATCACAACTAGAGAATAGAGTATTTATTCTGCTGGTATTGGCTCAAATTAACGAAGAACGCAACCAGTTATCAAAAGCATTAGACTATACATTAGAAGCTCGTCAAGTTCAAAAAGGCTTGGAAAACCAAACAGAGGTTTATGATTACCTATCCGAGTTATATGGTAAAACAGGTGATTTTGAGAAGGCAATCGCCTATAAAGATTCTGTAATCATCGCTGCCGATTCTTTAAATACAATAAGAAACAGAAAATTGTTTGAAAATGAAAAAGTGAAATTTCAACTTCAAAACTACCAACACGAACTTTCTGAAAGCAAAGAAGTTTTAAAGCAAGAACGGCGTTTCTTCTATAGCATTATAGGTATTGCCGTGTTATGTATGGGCTTTATAATTTGGGTGTATAGAAGCAATTCGGTAAAACACAAACAACGTAAAAAGATTGTAGAGCTAGAACTGGCAAAAGAGAAAAGTGATCACTTAGTTATAGAGAAGCAGTTGCGTGAAAAAGAAGCGCTAGCATTATTAGAACAAGAACGACTCAAAAATGAGCTGGAAGTAAAGAACAGAAAGCTCACAGCAAAAGCATTGTACTTATCCAGTAAAAATGATTTAATAGAAGAAGTGGTTCAGTCATTATCTAAGCACACCGAAATTGCCGATAACCCTCAATTGAAAAAACAGATAAACGAACTAAAAAAGCATTTAAAAAAAGACACCCAATGGGATAGCTTTTTTACCCACTTTGAAGAGATTAATCAAGGTTTTCTAGATAGGTTACGAAGCAAACATCCAAAACTGACTCCGAGTGACATTCGTTTTATCACATATTTATACATGAATTTGAGTAATAAAGAAATCGCATCGCTCTTAAACATCACTCCACAGTCTTGTAGAAAACGAAAAGAACGAATTTCCAAAAAAATAGACCTTCCAATTAACACTACGCTCCATGCTTATTTATCAAGGGTTTAGGCTTCATGTCACGCTAATAAAGTGATTGTGTCACGAAATGTCACGGTCTAATTAGGCTGCAAACCGCCTCTTGTATCTATATTTATCACATAATCTCAAAATAGATACAATGAAAAAACGAACTACCTTATTACTACTTTTCTTTTACATCTTATTAATTCAAAACAGTATTGCTCAAGTTGAATTGGAAGGAGCAAATGATTACGGACAATTATTCGATGTAACCTATAATGAAACACAAGAAGATGTTATTTATGCTCGTACTGTTGCAAACCATATTGTTACTTCTTCAGATGGTGGCGAGTCATGGGATATTTTATATGCCGAGCCTATAGATGAATATGCAAGAATTAAAGACCTTAGGCTTATAAATGATGGAACGACCTTAAGTTTTAATATTTCAGCAGAAGGAACCGAGTACAATGCTATTGCTTTGTTTGATATTGCAACCGAAACAATTACAAGAACGTATTCCCCTCCTAATTCTTTTGAGACAGACATCTTGATAGAATCGTATGATATCTTAGAGTCTAATAATGACATTGCACTTATGCATACCACATATTCTTTAGGGGGTGCATATACGCACGAGGTATTTTATACAAGTAATGGTGGCGGAGATTGGTTTCCGGTATATTACAGCCCGTCAAATGATAATGTAGCTATTAACAATGTAGCCATTTCACCAGCAAATGGGGAAAAGCTTTTCTTAATGCGAGGTGGATCTACCTCAAGAGTGATAGGAGGATTATTTGTGTCTACTGATGCCGGACAAACTTGGGAGCATAAAATACCAGGAAATATGTACGATCCTATTGCATTTAACCCAGACGATTCAGATGATATTTTATTAGGTACAGGGTATGGATACGATACTCATGTAGAAAACCTATACCGCTCAAACGATGGAGGTGAAACTTGGAATATCGTTCCTATTACTTGGACGACCATGTCTCAAGACAATATTAACGATATCACATTTAATAGTGCAAATACAAATGAAATTATAGTGCTTGAAGAAAATGAAATTGTCGTTTCTTCAGATAACGGTGTTACTTGGCAAAACTATGTGTATACAGAAATAGATCCAGAAGATTACTACTATGGCCTGACAGCTTCATACAATCCATTTGTTTCCCGTGAAGTACTCATTAGTGCAAATTACTATCCATTTTTATCTGAAGATGGAGGGGCTACGCTAACCAAATTAGAAAATCCTTTCATTAACTCCTCAGGGACAGTAGCCTCTTTTACTTCAGAAAATGAAAACCACGTGTATTACGGTTTACGTTCAGGATACATTCATAAGAACCTTGAAACCGATACCGAGCAAGAATATGGTTTACAGCCGCTAGATCAAAACTTTGGCTCTCCATTAAAAGTATTTGCAGACCCAGTAGTTCCTGGTCGTGTATTTACAAATAATAGAGTAGTTAATACTTCATATTTAAATGTAAGTGCAGAGCACGGAGGTGATACAAAATTAATCACTAGTTCAATGTTCTTTTTAATTCTAGAAGATGTGTCTACTTCAGTAACAAATCCAAATATCAGCTGGTTATCTACAGGAATTGAAGCACACAAAGTAGATCTAACTGATATGGAAAATATAGTGGATATTAATGTTCCAGTACCTCAAACAGGAGAAGTGGTTACAGCCGTACAAGTAGATCGTGAAGAGGAAACGACTATTTATTTAACACAAGATGTAAACTTTTACAAGTCGACTAATGATGGTGCCATTTGGGAACTTGCCGTAACAGGATTAGAAGACTTAATGTCTAGAGATGATTTAATCTTAGATATTGAGCAAAACCCTTTAAATGCTAATCAATTAATGTTAGCTACAACAAATGGTATTTACTTATCTGAAGATAAAGGGGATTCTTGGGACCTTATTTCTTCAGAATTTACAAATGATGTGGCTTTTTCTACTGTAACCGAAGACGCTATTGTTGCAGTAACTCATTATTCCGACGGCTTTAACGTTCCGCTACCGGAAGCAAAAGCAAAAATCATTTTCAGTAAAGATATGGGCGAAACCTGGGAAGAAATAACCCCAGAAACACTTAACTACCCTCTTACTGAAACGTCTGCTTTCACATTTGCAGAAAATGAGGCAGATGTTTACTTAGGAGTACAAGATATGGGGTTAATACGATACAATATAGACCTTACTACCTTATCAGTAACTCCTGAAATAATAGAAAACAAAGCAGTTGTAGTATATCCTAACCCTGCTACAGATTCATTTTCAGTGGAAAGCTATGATAGTGTAGAAGAAGTAGCAATATATAATATGGCGGGTCAAAGAGTTCAAAAGACCTCAAATGTTAATCAACCGGTTAATATAAGTGCATTGACTAATGGGGTTTATGTAGTTAAAGTGAAAACTTCAGAGGGGACGTACTCTAAAAGAATTATTAAGAATAATAAAGGGTAAATATTTCAACTAACTAAATACTCATACGATTATGAAAACGAATGTAATAAGCATATCCATTTTGGCAGCAGTGTGCTTTCTAGGATCACTAACTGCAAGCGCACAATTTACTCAAACAGCTAAAGTAGTAAGCCAAGACCGAGAGGGTCGAGCAGAATATGGTACTTCAGTAGATATTAAAGGTAACTTTGCTATTGTAGGTGCTTCTCGTGAAAATATAGCAGCTGGAGCGGCATATATTTATAAAAAAGATAACGAAGGTACTTGGGGTGATGCTCAAAAGTTAACAGCTTTCGATGCTTTTGAAATGGCGGAGTTTGGCGGAGCTTCAAAATTCGGGGAAGATTACTTAGTAGTTGCTTCCGGTAGAGGAGATGTAGAGGGTGTTGTAAGAGCTGGTGCATTGTATGTCTATAACTTTAATGACGGTGATGACACTTGGGATTTTGATGTTAAACTACATGCTTCAGACTACAGTGGCGATGCTAAATTAGGAATGAACCCTACATCGTTAGATGTAGAGGGTAATATTATTCTAGGAGGTGCGCCAGGAGATTTAGGATGGACAGGTGCCGCTTATATTTTTGAGAAAGACGCAGGTGTTTGGACCGAAAAACAAAAGTTAACAAGTCCTAGCCCAATAGGAGGTGAAGCTTACGGAATAGGTGTTTCTATTTCTGGCGAAACAATGGCTATAGGAGCCAATGAAACCGACAACCGCAAGGGCTCTGTGTATTTATATGAAAAAAATGCCTCAGGTGTTTGGGAATACACACAGCAAGTAATGGCATCAGATGCGACAAGCGAGTCTTTCTTCGGAAGCTCGGTAAGTCTGCACGGTGATCAGTTGATTGTTGGTGCATATGGAACAGCTGGTGAAGCAGGGGCAGCCTACATATTTGAAAAAGATAGTTCTGGGGAGTGGCAAGAAATACAGAAGTTAACAGGCGCACCTGCTACTGAAAGTGCACAATTTGGATGGAGCACAGAAATTAAAGAAGAACATGCAGTCGTTAGTGCGCCACACGCATATGGATTTGATCCCGGAGAGATTTATTTCTACAAAAAAGACACCGAAGGGACTTGGGTTGAAGAAGAGGTTATTCAGGGTGATGACACAGCGGGAGAAGATTTCTATGGCTGGAGTGTTGCTTTATATGGTGATCAAATAATTACAGGAGCACCGTGGGAAGATCACGACGCCTCAGGAGGTGATGAAATAGACCGTGCAGGTTCAGCTTACATTTTTAGAAATGAATTATTATTGAATAATGCTTCTAATGAAGCTCAATTAGAGAACAACATAAGTGTCTATCCAGTCCCTGCTGTTGATGAAATAACTATTCAAGCTAAGAAAGTTTCCATAAGTAACATCGTTTTATTCAATCAATTAGGAATGAGAGTAAAACAACAGCCCGTCTTGGCTCAAAAAGAAACTACCCTTATAGTTTCAGATATAGCTGAAGGAATTTATTTCCTTAAAATAATCGATACTGAAGGGAAAGCTACAACTAAGAAAATAGTGAAGATTGAGTAATTTTTTTTTGATTAATTTAATGGCTGTCTCTTATACACATCTCCGAGCCCACGAGACGGACTCCTATCTC